>ENA-OWPJ01000066-OWPJ01000066.1-human-gut-metagenome-genome-assembly--contig:-NODE-66-length-130146-cov-112.997_pt1 | contig 130146 bp, 102 predicted proteins | sample MGYA00248264_ERZ651846 | MGnify/ENA primary metagenome ERZ651846 (study PRJEB26924, sample SAMEA4378271) | human gut metagenome | biome: human gut; feature: human-associated habitat; material: faeces...
TAATATCAAAAAACGATACTAACTTCTCTTCATCGCCCTTAACTTAATGCCATTGCACTTATGTGTATGGGTGTTTTTTACTTTACCACAATTTATTTATTTCAAAAATTTTCGGCACTGTTTTGACACCATTCACACCCCTTTTCACTTATTTCGGGACAAAAAAAGGGCTTCCGAGGAATCTCGGAAACCCTTAAAATTACTGTATTAAATAACAATTATTCAATGATTGTAGCAACAGCACCAGAACCAACTGTTCTACCACCCTCACGGATAGCGAAACGAAGACCCTGCTCCATAGCTACGTTATGGATAAGTTCAACTGTCATTTCTACGTTATCACCAGGCATGCACATTTCTGTACCAGCTGGAAGTTCGCAAACACCAGTAACATCAGTTGTTCTGAAGTAGAACTGTGGTCTGTAGTTGTTGAAGAATGGAGTATGACGTCCACCTTCGTCCTTTGTTAATACGTAAACCTGAGCTGTAAACTTGTGGTGTGGTGTGATTGAACCTGGCTTACAAAGAACCTGTCCTCTCTGGATCTCATCTCTCTGAACACCTCTAAGAAGAGCACCAATGTTATCACCTGGTTCTGCTTCATCAAGGAGCTTTCTGAACATTTCGATACCAGTTACAACAACCTTACGGATGTCTTCGTGGATACCAACGATTTCAACTTCCTCGTTAACCTTAAGAACACCTCTTTCTACTCTACCAGTAGCAACTGTACCACGACCTGTGATAGAGAAGATATCTTCGATAGGCATAAGGAATGGCTTATCTGTATCTCTCTGTGGATCTGGAACATACTCATCGATTGTGTGCATAAGTTCAAGAATCTTGTCACCCCATTCGCTGCTTGGATCTTCAAGAGCCTTAAGAGCTGAACCCTGGATGATTGGTGTATCATCGCCTGGGAAATCATATTCGTTAAGAAGTTCTCTGATTTCCATATCAACTAATTCAAGAAGTTCTGGATCATCAACCATATCACACTTGTTCATGAATACTACTACGTAAGGAACGCCAACCTGACGAGCAAGAAGGATATGCTCTCTTGTCTGAGCCATAACACCATCAGTAGCAGCAACAACGAGGATAGCTGCATCCATCTGAGCAGCACCAGTGATCATGTTCTTTACATAATCGGCATGGCCTGGACAGTCAACGTGTGCGTAATGTCTCTTTTCTGTTTCGTACTCAACGTGAGCTGAAGAAATTGTGATACCTCTTTCTCTTTCTTCTGGAGCCTTATCGATATTTTCGAATGCAACAGCTTCACCTGTACCAAGTCTCTCATGAAGAGTCTTTGTGATAGCAGCTGTAAGAGTTGTCTTACCGTGATCTACGTGTCCAATTGTACCAATGTTGCAATGTGGTTTTGTTCTTTCAAATTTAGCCTTTGCCATTGTTTAAAATCCTCCTAATTTAAATAGAATAATCGTCTGCAATGCAGACTTCTCATAGCTGAAATCTATTATATTATTTTTTCAAGAATATTTCAACCATATTTTATATAAAAGCATTGTAAACTAATACTTTTATATGAATTAAGTGATATATTTACATATTCTAACCAGCTTAGACCAGATATAGACATAAATACATCATATATTTATTACTGCGAAATACATTATACTATATTTCGCAGTAATTAAATTATCGTTTAATTATACTAAGATAGATTATTTTGCTCTTGAAGCAATAACCTTATCCTGAACTGACTTAGGAGCCTGTTCATACTTATCGAAGAACATAGAGTAGTTACCACGACCCTGTGTCTTAGAACGAAGGTCTGTAGCATATCCGAACATCTCTGAAAGTGGAACGAATGCTTTAATCATCTTACCACCACTGATGTCTTCCATACCTTCAATACGTCCTCTACGAGCGTTGATATCACCAATAACATCACCCATATATTCTTCTGGCATAGTAACTTCAACCTTCATGATAGGCTCAAGAAGAGCTGGAGCTGCCTTAGCCATAGCATCCTTGAATGCCATAGAACCAGCAATGTGGAATGCCATTTCTGATGAATCGACTTCATGGTAAGATCCATCATAAATATCTGCTCTAAGTCCGAGAACTGGGAATCCAGCTAAGATACCTGAGTTAGCTGCTTCTCTGATACCATCAGCAACTGAAGGAATGTATTCCTTAGGAATAGCACCACCAACTACTGAAGACTCACAGAAGAGAACTGGAGGCTCATTAATTAATACTGTATTCTTTGTCTCAACATCAAACTTATCAACGTTAGCTTCAAGTGGAGTGAAACGTACTTTACAGTGACCATACTGACCACGACCACCTGACTGCTTAGCATACTTGCTATCAACATCAACGGCCTTAGTAAAGCACTCTCTGTAAGCAACCTGAGGTGCACCTACGTTAGCTTCAACCTTGAATTCACGAAGAAGTCTGTCAACGATGATATCAAGGTGAAGTTCACCCATACCAGCGATGATTGTCTGACCTGTTTCCTGATCTGTATGAGCACGGAATGTAGGATCTTCTTCAGCAAGCTTTGCTAAAGCTTCACCCATCTTACCCTGGTCATTCTTAGTCTTTGGCTCAATAGCAAGCTCGATAACTGGCTCTGGGAATTCCATAGACTCTAAGATAACTGGATGTGCTTCATCACAGATAGTATCACCTGTAACTGTAATCTTAAGACCTACTGCAGCAGCGATATCTCCTGAGTAAACCTTATCAATTTCTTTTCTCTGGTTGGCATGCATCTGAAGGATACGTCCAACTCTTTCTTTCTTATTCTTATTAGCATTAAGTACATAAGAACCTGCGTTTAATGTACCAGAGTAAACTCTGAAGAATGCTAACTTACCAACGAATGGATCTGTCATAATCTTGAATGCAAGAGCTGAGAATGGCTCTTCATCAGATGACTTTCTTACTACTTCGTTACCGTCTTCATCAACACCTGTGATATCAGGGATATCAGTAGGAGCTGGCATGTACTCGATAACTGCATCAAGAAGCTTCTGAACACCCTTGTTCTTATAAGCTGTACCGCAAAGACAAGGAATAGCTGTACCTTCGATAGTACCTTTTCTTAAAGCTGCCTTTAATTCTGGAATTGTAAGTTCTTCATCGTTAAAGAACTTCTCCATAAGGTCTTCATCAAGTTCAGCACACTGCTCAACAAGCTTGTCATGATATTCCTGTGCCTGATCAGCTAAATCAGCAGGAATCTCACCAACCTGGATGTCATCACCCTTATCACCGTTGAAGATATAAGCCTTCATCTCGAATAAGTCGATAATTCCCTGGAAATCATCTTCCTTACCAATAGGAATCTGTACGAGTACTGGATTCTTACCAAGCTTTGTAATAAGCTGGTTGCATGATCCGAAGAAATCAGCGCCCATCTTATCCATCTTGTTCATGAATGCCATACGTGGTACGTTATACTTATCAGCCTGACGCCATACGTTTTCTGACTGTGGTTCAACACCGTTCTGTGCATCGAATACACCAACAGCACCATCAAGTACTCTAAGTGAACGCTCAACTTCTACTGTGAAGTCAACGTGTCCTGGAGTATCGATAATGTTAATACGATATTCTGGCTGTGTCTTATCTGGCTTACCTTCTTTTTCAGGTGTCCAGTGACATGTTGTAGCAGCTGAAGTAATTGTGATACCTCTTTCCTGCTCCTGGGCCATCCAGTCCATAGTAGCAGTACCTTCATGAGTATCACCAATCTTGTGATTAACACCAGTATAATAAAGGATACGCTCTGTTAATGTTGTTTTACCAGCATCAATATGAGCCATAATTCCGATATTTCTGGTTCTCTCCAATGGATATTCTCTTCCAGCCATGGATAAAACCTCCTATAATTATTATTAGAATCTGTAATGAGCAAAAGCCTTGTTTGCCTCTGCCATCTTGTGCATATCTTCTTTTCTCTTAACTGATGCACCTGTGTTATTAGCTGCATCAAGAATCTCGTTAGCGAGTCTTTCTTCCATAGTCTTCTCGCCTCTTGCTCTTGAGAATGCTGTCATCCAACGAAGAGCTAAAGCCTGTCTTCTATCTGGCTTAACTTCGATAGGTACCTGGTATGTTGCACCACCGATACGTCTTGCCTTTACTTCGAGAACTGGCATGATATTGTTCATAGCCTCTTCGAATACTTCTAAAGCAGGTCTTTCAGTCTTTGCTGCGACTCTGTCAAATGCTCCATATACAATCTTCTGAGCTACTCCTCTCTTACCATCAAGCATAATGTTGTTGATAAGCTTAGTAACCACCTTGTTATTGTAAATAGGATCTGCTAATACATCTCTTTTCTGAGTATGTCCTTTACGTGGCACGGTTCTTCCCTCCTTAACATTGTATTGTCGTTATCATTTCGCACTAATGAACGCCTAACAGCCTCATCAGCCCTCAACTAACGACGTTTCATTAATTCATAGGTACTCACAAATTAAATTGTGTTCGGGCCGTATATCTTAAACCTGCAACCTTCGGATTAATCTAACTCCGGCACTTTTAATTTAATTGTTCGTAAATTATTGTATGCAATAATCTGCAAATATTCTGATTCACCTTGTAAATCAATCACAGACTTATGATGCTTAATTCTTTATGAATTATTTAGCATCCTTAGGTCTCTTAGCACCGTACTTAGAACGTGCCTGTCTTCTCTTTGCTACACCTGCTGTATCAAGTGTACCTCTGATGATATGATATCTTGTACCTGGTAAATCCTTAACTCTACCACCTCTGATAAGAACAACGCTATGTTCCTGAAGATTGTGGCCTTCACCTGGAATATATGAAGTAACTTCGATTCCATTAGAAAGACGTACTCTGGCGATCTTTCTAAGAGCTGAGTTAGGCTTCTTAGGTGTTGCTGTCTTAACAGCTGTACAAACACCTCTCTTCTGTGGTGCAGATACATCTGTAGCCTTCTTCTGAAGTGAGTTATATCCCTTCTGAAGAGCTGGAGCTGTAGACTTCTTAACTGTTGACTTTCTTCCCTGTCTTACTAACTGGTTAAATGTTGGCATTCCTTTTTCACCTCCCGGAATTAGAATAATGAATGGTTGCACTTAGTATAATAACTAAGAAATAAGTGTGAGCCAGCTTTATAAGCTGCCCAATCTATATTTACGTGCATAAAAAAGAGCTTGCTTTTTCGCACGCTTAATTAGTATATATTTTAATTTAAAATTCGTCAAGTATTTTACCAAAAAAAGAAAGCAAAAAATTTTGCTTAAAAATATATTAGTGATTTTAAAAAAGCAGGAGACTCTTCATCTCCTGCTTTCTGTTATATTTATGATGTAAAGCCTTTATCTGAATGATTACTCTTCTGTAACCTCATCTTCAGCTTCCTGTATATCAGCATCATCAGTAAAATCAAGAGTTTCCTCTCCATCCTCTGTGAAGCTTAATATCTCATCTTCTTCAAGTTCATCATAAGCTGCAGCTGTATCAAGCTCTACGTTCTGATATCTCTTCATACCAGTACCAGCTGGAATAAGCTTACCTATGATAACATTTTCCTTAAGACCGATAAGTGGATCAATCTTTCCGTTAATAGCTGCATCTGTAAGAACCTTTGTAGTTTCCTGGAATGAAGCTGCTGACATGAATGATGTTGAAGCAAGTGAAGCCTTTGTTATACCAAGGATAATAGGAGTTCCTGTAGCCTTCATCTTACCCTCTTCCTCAAGCTTTTCATTAACCTCTGTGAATTCAAGAGTATCAACCTGTGAACCAGGTAAGAAATCTGAATCTCCAGCAGAATCAATAACTATCTTCTTAAGCATCTGTCTAACAATAAGCTCGATATGCTTATCATTGATATCAACACCCTGGATACGATAAACCTTCTGAACCTCACGAAGCATGTAATCCTGAACAGCTCTTACACCAAGAATTCTTACGATATCATGTGGATTCTCAGAACCTTCTGTGATTTCCTCACCTGTTGCAACAACCTGTCCTTCCTGAACCTTAACACGTGTATCTCTTGATACAGGGTAAGACTTTGAATTACCTTCGTCATCTGTAATAACGATATCTGTCTTCTTATCTGTCTTAGCAAAGCTTACTGTTCCACCAAACTCAGCAAGAACCGCAAGACTCTTTGGCTTTCTTGCCTCGAAAAGTTCTTCTACTCTAGGAAGACCCTGTGTAATGTTATCACCAGCAACACCACCAGTATGGAATGTTCTCATAGTAAGCTGTGTACCAGGTTCACCGATAGACTGGGCAGCGATGATACCAACTGCTTCACCAATCTGTACTGTCTGACCTGTTGCAAGGTTAGAACCATAACATTTAGCACAAACACCGATATGTGAACGGCATGTAAGGATTGTTCTTATCTTAACCTGGTTTACACCAGTCTTAATAATAGCTTCTGCTCTCTTAGGAGTTACAAGGTGGTTAGCTGCAACAACTATCTCGCCTGTAGCTGGATCCTTGATATCTTCTGCAAGATATCTTCCTGTAATACGCTCCTGTAATGGCTCAAGAATATCTTCTTTTGCATCACTTGAGTTAGTAGCTCTGTCATTGACAAATGAATATACATACATACCAGGTATAACTTTACCAACGCTGCAATCTGTCTCTCTGACAATAAGATCCTGTGAAACATCAACAAGTCGTCTTGTAAGATAACCTGAATCGGCTGTTCTAAGCGCTGTATCTGAAAGACCCTTACGGGCACCATGTGCTGAAATGAAGTACTCCAATACATCCAGACCTTCACGGAAGTTAGACTTGATTGGAAGTTCAATAGTGTGACCTGATGTATCTGCCATAAGACCACGCATACCTGCAAGCTGCTTAATCTGCTGGTTAGAACCACGGGCACCTGAATCGGCCATCATGAAGATGTTATTGTACTTATCAAGACCATCAAGAAGTGCCTTAAGCAATGTCTTATCTGTTTCCTGCCATACTCTGATTACATTCTTATATCTTTCTTCATCAGTTGAACGACCTCTGTTGTAGTTCATGTTGATTCTTTCAACCTTCTGTTCAGCATCAGCAATAAGCTGTTTCTTAACAGGTGGCACTGTCATCTCTGATATAGAAACTGTCATGGCAGCTCTTGTTGAGTACTTATAACCCATTGCCTTTATATCATCAAGAACTTCAGCAGTTGTTGTTGTACCATGAGTATTAATAACGTGCTGTAAGATATCCTTTAACTGTTTCTTACCTACATGGAAGTCAACCTCAAGCTTTAAGAAGTTTTCTTCCTTGCTTCTATCTACATATCCAAGATCCTGAGGAAGAATTTCATTGAATATGAAACGTCCAAGTGTAGACTCAACTATACCTGATACTTCTTCTCCTGATGCATTTGTCTTAGACACTCTAACCTTAATCTTTGAATGAAGAGTAATAATACTATTCTCATAAGCAAGAAGCGCTTCATTAACACTCTTAAATATCTTACCTTCACCCTTAACGCCAGGTCTTTCCTGTGTAAGATAGTAGATACCAAGAACCATATCCTGTGAAGGAACGGCAACCGGACCACCATCTGAAGGCTTAAGTAAGTTGTTAGGTGAAAGAAGCATGAATCTACACTCAGCCTGTGCTTCTACAGACAATGGAAGATGCACGGCCATCTGGTCACCATCGAAATCGGCATTGAATGCTGTACAAACAAGTGGATGAAGCTTAATAGCCTTACCTTCCACAAGGATAGGCTCGAATGCCTGAATACCAAGTCTGTGAAGTGTAGGAGCACGGTTAAGCATAACTGGATGCTCTTTGATAACATCTTCAAGTACATCCCATACTTCTGTTTCAAGATGTTCAACACTCTTCTTAGCTTTCTTAATATTCTCAGCAAGACCACGTCTTACTAACTCTCTCATAACGAATGGCTTGAATAACTCAATAGCCATTTCCTTAGGAAGACCACACTGATATATCTTAAGTTCTGGTCCTACTACGATAACAGAACGTCCTGAATAGTCAACTCGCTTACCAAGAAGATTCTGTCTGAAACGTCCCTGCTTACCCTTTAATAAGTCTGATAAAGACTTAAGAGCCCTGTTACCAGGTCCTGTTACAGGACGTCCATTTCTACGTCCATTATCTATAAGTGCATCAACAGCTTCCTGAAGCATTCTCTTTTCGTTACGGACAATGATTTCAGGAGCGCCAAGTTCCATAAGTCTTGCAAGACGGTTATTTCTGTTTATGATTCTTCTATAAAGATCATTAAGATCTGATGTTGCGAATCTTCCACCCTCTAACTGTACCATTGGTCTTAAGTCTGGAGGAATAACTGGAATTTCAGTAAGGATCATCCACTCTGGCTTTGTACCAGCAGCGATAAATGCATCCATAACTTCGATTCTCTTAATAAGTCTTGCAGCCTTCTGTGAAGTAGTAGTAGCAAGCTCTTCCTTAAGCTTTGCCACTTCTTCTTCAAGATTAACGCTTCTAAGAAGCTCTAAAATAGCCTCAGCACCCATTCCAACTCTGAATGTGTTACCATACTGGTCATAAAGATCTCTGTACTCTGTTTCAGTAAGAATCTTCTTGAATGGAATATCTGTTTCACCTGGATCAATCACGATATAAGAAGCAAAGTAAAGAACCTTTTCAAGATTCTTAGGTCCTATATCAAGGATAAGGTCCATACGGCTAGGGATTCCCTTAAAATACCAGATATGTGAAACTGGAGCAGCAAGGTGAATATGTCCCATACGATCTCTACGGACACTTGCCTTAGTAACCTCAACACCACACTTATCACATATGATGCCTTTATCCTTAATCTTCTTATACTTACCGCAATGACACTCCCAGTCTTTGCTAGGTCCGAATATTCTTTCACAGAACAGACCATCTCTTTCTGGCTTTAAAGTTCTGTAGTTAATAGTCTCAGGCTTAGTTACCTCGCCATGAGACCACTCTAAAATACTCTCAGGAGAAGCAAGCTTTATCTGAATTTTATCAAATTTCATTGATTTATTTGACTTAATCTCTTCTGCCATTATAGTGCTCCCTTCTATTATTCTTCTCTATTTCCGTCACCGTAATCATCAAAATCATCATCAAAGCCGTCAAGATCGAAATCGTCATCATCATCTGATCCGAGTTCTTCCATAGTAGCTTCACCATCATCACCCTGCTTTTCTGCATGGTAACCGGCATTCTTTAATTCATTTTCCTCATCACGGCTGTTTCTCTTATAACCACCATCATCAAGAACCTTCTTGAAGTCTGTAACCTCATACTCTGAACTTTCAAGAAGCTGGACTTCGTTGTTATCCTGATCAAGAACTCTTACATCAAGTGCAAGAGACTGAAGTTCCTTAAGAAGAACCTTGAATGACTCAGGAATACCTGGTTCAGGGATATTCTCACCTTTAATAATAGCTTCATATGTCTTAACACGGCCAACAACATCATCCGACTTAACTGTAAGGATTTCCTGAAGTGTATATGATGCACCATACGCCTCAAGAGCCCAAACTTCCATCTCACCGAATCTCTGTCCACCGAACTGTGCTTTACCACCAAGTGGCTGCTGTGTTACAAGTGAGTAAGGACCAGTTGAACGTGCATGGATCTTATCATCAACAAGGTGATGGAGCTTTAAGTAGTGCATGAATCCAATAGTAACTGGACTATCAAAGTACTCACCGGTTCTACCATCACGAAGTCTTACCTTACCATCTCTTCCGATAGGAACACCCTTCCACTCTGCTCTGTGAGCTCTGTTATCTGAAAGGAACTCAAATACATCATCTCTTAAAAGATCCTTATATTCAGCTGTAAATGTAGTCATATCTGCTGGATACTCTTCACCTGCAGCCTCTGCTTCAGCCTTTTCCTTTGCAAGCTCATCATCATCAAAAGGATGGTTAGCATAAGAATTAGCCATATCAAGTGTATCCATAATATCATTTTCGTTAGCACCATCAAAGATAGGTGTTGCTACGTTAAAGCCTAATACCTTTGCCGCAAGACTTAAATGAATCTCAAGGACCTGTCCGATATTCATACGTGAAGGCACACCCAGTGGGTTAAGTACTATATCAAGTGGACGTCCGTTTGGAAGGAATGGCATATCTTCTACTGGAAGTACTCTTGAAACGACACCCTTGTTACCATGACGTCCGGCCATCTTATCACCAACAGAAATCTTTCTCTTCTGTGCAATGTAGATACGGACATTCTTGTTAACACCAGGAGCTAATTCATCTCCATTCTCTCTTGTAAATACCTTAACGCCTACTACGATACCATAAGCACCATGAGGAACCTTAAGTGAAGTATCTCTTACCTCTCTTGCTTTCTCACCGAAGATAGCTCTAAGAAGTCTTTCTTCAGCTGTAAGCTCTGTTTCTCCCTTTGGAGTAACCTTACCAACAAGGATATCACCGGCTCTTACCTCGGCACCTATACGGATAATACCATCTTCATCAAGATTCTTGACAGCATCAGAACCTGTTGAAGGAAGATCTCTTGTGATTTCTTCTGGTCCTAACTTAGTATCTCTTGCTTCTGTATCATATTCTTCTATATGGATAGATGTATATACATCATCTCTTACTAATCTTTCACTAAGAAGAACAGCATCCTCGTAGTTGTAACCTTCCCATGTCATGAAACCGATAAGAGGGTTCTTACCAAGTGCTATTTCTCCGTTAGATGTTGATGGACCATCAGCGATAACATCTCCTGCCTTAACCTCATCACCCTTGAAAACAATAGGTCTCTGGTTATAACAGTTACTCTGGTTACTTCTTGAGAACTTAGTAAGCTTGTACTCATGAACCTTACCGCTTGTCTCTCTTACAAGAATCCTGTTAGATTCAGAAGAAAGAACAACACCATCTTCTTCTGCAACAACACACACACCTGAGTCGCATGCTGTCTTGTTTTCAATACCTGTACCTATTACTGGAGCCTCTGTCATAAGAAGAGGTACTGCCTGACGCTGCATGTTAGAACCCATGAGGGCACGTGTACAGTCATCATTCTGAAGGAAAGGTATCATAGATGTAGCTACTGAGAATACCATCTTAGGAGATACATCCATAAGATCAATCATGCTCTTATCAAACTCAGATGTTTCTTCTCTGTAACGTCCAGATACTGAATTCTTAACGAAATATCCATTTTCATCAATCTCAGCATTAGCCTGTGCTACATGGTAATCATCTTCCTCATCAGCTGTAAAGTAACGTACATCATCAGTTACTCTTGGATTCTTAGGATCTGACTTATCTATTATACGATAAGGAGCTTCTACGAAACCATATTCATTGATTCTTGCATATGATGCAAGAGAGTTGATAAGTCCGATGTTAGGACCTTCTGGTGTCTCGATAGGACACATTCTTCCATAATGTGTATAATGTACATCTCGAACCTCGAAACCTGCTCGATCTCTTGAAAGACCACCAGGACCAAGTGCTGAAAGACGTCTCTTATGTGTAATCTCAGATAATGGATTGTTCTGATCCATGAACTGAGAAAGCTGCGAACTACCAAAGAACTCCTTGATAGCTGCTGTTACAGGCTTGATATTTATAAGTGACTGTGGAGATATACCACTTAAATCCTGAGTTGACATTCTTTCACGTACAACTCTTTCCATTCTTGAAATACCGATTCTGAACTGATTCTGTAAAAGTTCACCTACGGCTCTTATACGTCTGTTACCAAGGTGATCGATATCATCCTTAGTTCCAATACCATATTCAAGATGCATATTGTAGTTGATAGATGCAAGTATATCTTCAACTGTAATATGCTTTGGAATAAGATCTGCCACATTCTTTTCTATAGCATCCCTGATATCCTCAGGTGATTCATTATCTGCTAATATCTGTGAAAGAACTGGATAATAAACATACTCGTTAACACCAAGTTCCTTAGCTTCTTCCTCTGTAATATCTACCCATTTAGTAATATCTACTGCAAGGTTAGATAATATCTTAACTACTCTTTCACGTACTGAACCATCAGCCGCCTTTAACTCTGCCTTTAAGAACACAGCAGGTACAGCAGCATTCTGAATCTGTTCTGCAGTTTCTCTTGTAAGCTTATCGCCTGCATTAGCAATAATCTCACCGTTGCCATCAACTACATCTTCTGCAAGAACATGTCCAGCAATCCTGTTTCTGAAAGAAAGCTTCTTATTAAACTTATAACGGCCTACTCTTGCAAGGTCATATCTTCTAGGATCAAAGAACATGCCTGAGATAAGTGCTTCAGCACTATCTACTGACAAAGGTTCCCCTGGTCTTAACTTCTTATAAAGTTCAAGCACACCTTCCTGATAGTTAGTAGAAGTATCCTTCTCCATAGTTGCAAGAAGCTTAGGCTCCTCACCAAATATGTCAATAATCTCTGCATTAGTTCCAAAACCAAGTGCTCTTATAAGAACTGTTATAGGAACCTTCTTGTTACGGTCAACCTTAACATAGAACACATCGTTAGCATCTGTTTCATACTCTAACCATGCACCTCTGTTAGGAATAACAGTAGAACTATACAGGAATATCTTTCCATACTTATCTTTCTGTATATCATAGTAAATACCAGGTGAACGTACCAGCTGGCTGACTATAACTCGTTCTGCACCGTTAATTACAAATGTACCGGTCTTAGTCATCAAAGGAAGGTCACCCATGAAGATTTCATGCTCGCTGATATCTTCATTCTCTTTGTTATGAAGTCTTACACGTACCTTGAGTGGAGCTGCATATGTAGCATCTCTTTCCTTACACTCTTCTATAGAGTACTTTCTCTCCTCTTCGCATAATGCAAAATCAACGAATTCAAGACTGAGCCTTCCGTTGTAATCTGCAATTGGAGAGATGTCGTTAAAGACCTCTTTTAAGCCTTCATTTAAAAACCACTGGTAAGAATCTTTTTGCACCTCAATAAGGTTAGGCATCTCAAGAACTTCCTTCTGTCTTGAGAAACTCATACGCATCGCTTTGCCTGACTTTACTGGACGTATTCTGTTTTTCTCCATTGACGTTTCACCCCTTAGTTTTCTTTACATTAATTTATTACATTATAGATATGTGTACAAAAACTATGCACACCATACCATAATAGTGCATTATCCATAATAGCAAAAAAAGTCCCAGCTGTCAATAAAACAACTGGAACTTTTTCACATTTATTATAATATACCAAATATAACTCAAAAAATCAAGTGTTTTTTCATCATATTGCCATATTAAAGTTGTAATCCTCTGGTTTTAAATTACTTAAGAGTAACCTTAGCGCCTTCAGCTTCAAGCTTCTTCTGGATTTCTTCAGCTTCTTCCTTAGAAGCAGCTTCCTTAATAACCTTAGGAGCGCCATCAACAACTTCCTTAGCTTCCTTTAAGCCAAGACCTGTGATTTCACGAACAGCCTTGATAACCTTAACCTTGTTAGCACCAGCTTCTGTAAGCTCAACGTCGAACTCTGTCTTTTCTTCAGCTGCAGCGCCTGCACCTGCACCTGCTGCTACAACAACACCTGCTGCTGCAGAAACACCAAATTCTTCTTCACATGCTTTAACTAAATCGTTTAATTCTAATACTGATAAACCCTTAATAACTTCGATAATTTCCTGTGTAGTCATTATTATAATCTCCTTTTTATAGTCTTTAATTAAGTTTCGTAGTCTGTCTGATAAGTTTCAGGCAGCCTCGTCGATAATCGTTTTATGCTGCGATATTATGCAACCTCTTCGTTCTTCTCAGCGATCTGCTTAATAACGCGGGCAAAGTTTGTAATAGGTGACTGGATGCTTCCAAGGAACTTAGCAAGAAGTTCATCTCTTGAAGGAATGCTTGCGATAGCTGCGATTCCTGTAGCATCATAGTAAGTACCTTCAACAACACCACACTTAAGTTCAAGTGCTTCTGCTGTCTTAGCAAAGTTAGCTAAAACTCTTGCTGGAGCTGTAGCATCATCCTTGCAGATTGCAATAGCGTTAGGTCCTTCAAGAACCTCTGTCATTGGTTCGAACTCTGTACCTGCGATTGCTCTCTTTACTAAAGTATTCTTATAAACCTTGTAAACGACACCAGCTTCTCTTAACTGCTTACGAAGCTGTGTATCCTGCTCAACAGTTAAGCCACGGTAGTCAACTACCACAACGCCCTGAGCGCCTTCTAAGCTTGCTTTGATTTCGTCTACAATAGGCTGCTTAAGTTCTACTTTTGCCATGAATATTTACCTCCTGTTAGATTAGTATCTGTTTCCAGATAATATTCTGCCCAGACGTACAATGTATCAGGCTATCAAAAAAGCCCTCCTGCCGCTATGACAGAAGGACTGAATAAACTGATAAATATATTCTAAAGTCTTATCATCAGTCTGTACTTCCAGACTGACACACTTTAAAATACAAGTCTGTCCTCGGTAGGCGTATTACCTTTAACCCTTTCGGGACCTGCTGTCTTAGGCAAAATGTGAAATATAGCTTTCACTTTGTATGCGAATAACCACACACAGCTGATAGTATACTATCATAATATATAGGTTGTCAACCATTTTTACAAAATATGTTTTAATAATATTGCAAAATCAATCTTTCGCATCAATATTCCTTGTTAACTACAAGAAACAACATATTAGCCAACATACTTAGCTGTGCTAACCTTAACACCAGGTCCCATAGTAGCTGTAAGAACAACACTCTTTAAATACTGACCCTTAAGTGAAGATGGCTTAGCCTTAACGATTGCATCCATAATAGCCTGGAAGTTGTCTGATAACTGCTCCTCTGTGAATGAAGCCTTACCAATTGGCACGTGAATGATATTAGTCTTATCAAGTCTGTATTCGATCTTACCAGCCTTAATATCATTAACAGCTTTTGTTACGTCCATAGTAACTGTACCAGCCTTAGGGTTTGGCATTAAGCCCTTAGGTCCGAGTACACGTCCGAGACGACCAACAACGCCCATCATATCAGGTGTAGCAACAACTACATCAAAATCAAACCAGTTGTCATTCTGGATCTTAGGAATAAGTTCCTCGCCACCAACGAAATCTGCACCAGCTGCTTCAGCTTCATCAGCCTTAGCGCCCTTAGCAAATACTAAAACCTTAACAGTCTTACCTGTTCCGTGTGGAAGAACAACAGCTCCTCTGATCTGCTGCTCAGCGTGACGTCCATCACAACCTGTTCTGATATGAGCTTCGATAGTCTCATCGAACTTTGCAACTGCACTCTTCTTTACTAAAGAAACTGCGTCAGCTGCTTCATATAATGTCTGGCGGTCAATATTCTTGGCTGCCTCTACGTATTTCTTTCCTCTTTTCATTATAAACCTCCTAGTGGTGTTATCGGAAGGATTCTATCTTTCCTCCCACATATTGAACAATCCCGGAAAAATTATAGGATTAATCTGTCCGCATGTTCTTCTATGAAATCTCTAATAATCAATTGAAAGTAATTAATCATTAATAATCAATTACAGTAGTTACAGATACATATAGAATTAGTCTTCTACAACGATACCCATACTCTTAGCAGTACCTTCGATCATAGATGTAGCTGCTTCGATAGTAGCTGCATTAAGATCTGGCATCTTAAGTTCAGCGATCTTCTGAACTTCAGCTCTCTTGATTGTAGCAACCTTAGTCTTGTTAGGAACACCTGAACCTGACTTAATGTTGCAAGCCTTCTTAAGAAGAACTGCAGCAGGTGGAGTCTTTGTGATGAAGCTGAAGCTTCTATCAGCATAAACTGTAATAACTACAGGGATGATTAAGTCACCCTGATCTGCTGTCTTTGCATTAAACTGCTTTGTAAATTCTACAATGTTAACACCGTGCTGACCAAGTGCTGGACCAACTGGTGGAGCTGGTGTAGCCTTGCCGGCAGGAATCTGTAATTTAATATAACCTGTTACTTTCTTTGCCATTGTGGCACCTCCTAATTATAAATGTGGTTTATGGCGGCTATTAAGCCTCCCACAGGCAGTCAAAACAACTGATGTCAGGCCTTTATATGCAGCCCGTACAGTTTTTGATCACCTTGATTACAGTACCTTCACGTCTGTGAAGTCAACTTCGACCGGTGTTTCACGACCGAACATTTCAACATTAATAGTGACACACTGCTTGCCCTCATTAATGCTTGTGATCTGACCAACTGTATTCTCCCAGGCACCTGAAAGAATCTGAATCTGATCACCCACTTTACCAGCGAACTCAACCACTGGCTTAGATTCTTCAACTGAACCATTCTCATCATCGATTCCGAATGATTTAACTTCAGCTGGAGATAATGGCACTGGCTTAGATCCAGGACCAACAAACCCCGTTACACCTCTGGTATTTCTGACAACATACCAGCTGTCATCATTCATAACCATCTTAACAAATACATAGCCAGGGAATATCTTTCTCTCAACTGTCTTTGGCTTGCCGTTGTTTACTTCAACTACTGTTTCAACCGGCACAAGCACATCAAAGATCTGATCCTGAAGATTTCTGTTCTCAACTGTCTTTAAGATATTAACTCTTACATTATTCTCATAGCCAGAATACGTATGAGCCACATACCATTTTGCTTCGTCCATCTGATCACCTTTTCCTTACTTTACAATGAATTCAATTCCAAAGCGAACAATCAAGTCCACAACTGAAATAATTACACCTAATAATACGGATACAACCAATACAGCGATGGTTTCCTTTGTAAGTGACTTCTGGTCTGGCCAAATGATCTTAGAGAACTCTGCCTTAAGTCCCTTGAACCAGCTCTTTTTCTGTTTCTTTGTCTTAACAGCTTCACTCATCTTAATACCTCACTGATACTAATTACTTTGTTTCCTTGTGTAATGTGTGTGACTTACAGAACTTGCAATACTTCTTAGTTTCCATTCTGTCTGGATGGGCTTTCTTTTCCTTAGTCATGTTGTAATTGCGCTGTTTACACTCTGTACATGCCAATGTTATCTTTACTCGCACAACTTCCACCTCCAATTATTTATTTTGCAGGTGTTATTAACACCAATTGGTTTTTTCTTATATCCTGTACCGTTGGGTCAGTTCAGGGCATAAAAAAAAGACCGCTTCCATAGCCAGCCTAATATATCACATTATTTATCAATCCGTCAACCCATTTGTTATTAATTTTATAACTTTTATTTCTTTTATTATATTTATCTATTATATTTATCTACATTGTATTTGTTTGCATTATATTAAAATTATGTTTTCATTGTTATATTCATTCATACTTATATTGTAACAATCATAGTGATGTCAATGCCTTATAAATCAAAAATTTCATCTACAAAATTTTCTTATCAAAATATTACTATAAAATGATTGCAAAATCAACATTATGCTTATAAAATAAGAATATGGCAACATTGTGCATTATTATAAACAATGTTATAATGTGTGTTAAAAACAAGTTTACCACCCAGCAATGTATCAATGTATCTGGTCGATATTTTTTATGGAAATGGATTTCCTGATAATTATATATTTGTTATACGTACCGATACATATTAATATAGCACTGTTTCTATAATCTTTTTTAACAGTGCTGCCCACTACAGATATAATACAGATTGATTATACAGACAAGGAGGTGACTGTTATGATCAGTAGTGTATATAGCTACTACCTGTCCCAGTACGGACACAGGATGAATTCCAAGTATGATACCCATACAAGATCCCAGCTTAAAAACACATACAGCAAGGTTGTAAAGATTAACAGCCAGACCCCTGTATACAAGCTTGACTTATCGAGTGCTGCCCAGAAATATGCAATAGACCTTAAGGAAAACGCACGTGCTCTTGAGAATATAACCCAGGACTTATCAGACAGCTCAAGCGGTGAGATGACGTTTAAAAAATCTGCTGTGTCAAGCAATTCTGATGCTGTATCAGCACAGTACATCGGAGATTCGAGCCTTGCCTCAGATGATGAATCATTTGACATAAATGTAAAGCAGCTTGCAGCATCCCAGATTAATACCGGCAACTATCTGCATCCTCGCTCCAGACTTGTAAAAGAAGGTGATTATTCCTTTGATCTGTCTATTAATAATGTAACTTATGAATTCCAGTTTAGTGTGGAGAGCAGTGAAACCTTAAACAACATACAGAATAAGCTTGCAAGGCTTATAAACAGATCAAACATCGGACTTACTGCAACTATCAAGGAAGACAGTCTTGGCAACACAGCCATAAACATAGAGTCCGAAGCAACCGGAATCAGCGGTTCCTCACCTGTTATATTCAAGATTGAACCAAGCCAGAACAGCGATAAGACTGATGTATCTGCCAACGCTGCATTGATAAGCACTCTTGGACTTGACCGTGTTGCACAATATCCTTCAAACGCAATATTTAACATAAACGATGAAGAACGTTCTTCCATGAATAACCTTGTAACAATCAACAAGTCATATGCACTTGAACTTTCAGAGGTTACAGATAATCCAGTAACTATCAGCCTCAAAGCTGATGCTGATTCAATAGCAGAAAGTATTAATGAACTGGTATCAGGATATAACAATCTTATATCTGCTGCCAACGATAAAGCCAACAATCAGTTCCAGGGTACAGAACGCCTTCACAAAGAAATAACTGCTATAGCACGTTCACACAAAAAACAGCTTGAAAGCAACGGACTTACTCTTAACAAGGATGGTACAATAAGCACTAACAAAGAAGTTCTAAGCAAGGCTGCTGATGACAACCAGTTAAGCAAAGTTTTTGAAAGTCTTAACTCATTCAAAGACTCTATTAAAACAAAGGCTGAAAATATAGCACTTAATCCTATGGACTATGTCAACAATAAGATTATTGCTTATAAAAACCCTACCCGTACATACAATGATCCGTATAACCTTTCAGCTTATACTGGCATGATGTTTAACGGATACATATAAATATAGTGTTTAGCACAGTTGATTCATATTATTTATTTTGACGTATTTTATTGATGTATTTATATTGACGAACGGACGCTATAAGGCTTGTGAGGTATTTTAAGAATAATTCTACAGTCACCAGAAAGCTGATTGGATATTTCTAAGATATTCCATGTAGGTATTGTTTACGGACACAACCGCTCATACGAAACATCCATGTTTCGTTTTCGCTCGATTATACATCCATGTATAATCGTTGCTGGATATTGAGGGAATATCTAAGAACTATCACAATCAGCTTTCAAGTGTTCCTTGCGCATTATTCTTAAAATACCTCACTAGCCTTATGGCTGTCTTTGACATAATATAGTATTAAAATTCAACTACGTTGATACAGTGAAAAGCCAGAAAAAGGTGGGATTGAGTACCTCATGCTCAATCCCACCTATGTATTTTATATTGAAGTAGTGAAAAGTGACTCTATTTGCAAAATTGACAATTCAAGTCATATTCGTTGCAAGGACTTAGCGTTTTACGCACAATTCCGCCGCTCATGCCTCTCACCTCTGATTTAGCCACACATTCATTTTCGTAAATTAAGCTAAAGTCAGACAGAATATATGCTGTCGTCCGTTTGTCACCAACTAATATTCAATCAAACAACAATACTGACAAATAAATGTATTTATGCTTCTGTAATATTCTTTGCTGCCTCACCATAAGCCCTTATGAAATCCTTTATGTCTTCAAGTGCTGCTGCCTTATCTTCATCAGCACTGCCCTTAAGTGCAGCTCCAAGCTTCCCAACCGCTTTATTTACCTCTGTTTCATCTATATATGAGTGTTCCTTTACAAGCGTGCGTGTTGCGTTATACATCTCTAATGTGTTGTTAACCGCATCTACTGTCATTCTAAGATACTCATCTGTATCATCCTTCTTAGCACCTTTAAGTTCAGGAATAACAGTATCTATACTGTGAAGCACCTTCATGCAATAATCCTTAGCTTCTCCTAACACCTCTAACTGCTTACTTCTTATATCCTCCATGATATACTACCTCTCATCCTAATAATAATATTATTATACCATCATGTTTACTATCGGTTCATAATATACGATAAATATATCGGCACACACCAGTCATTCTTAACCCCGGCATACCAGATATCACCCTTTATACGTGCGCTGTCTATCCAACATCTGTCAGATCAACCATTAAATCATCAACAGCATCCTGATCTATATCTCCATTATCAAGTCTTGGCAACGGCGCCTTTATAAGCTTAACTTTCTGTATCTCCCAGCGGAATCCCTTTCTTTCATTATATCTGTTGATAAGCCTTACAAAACGGTCTATCCTTGCTTCCTTATCTATAGGTACTATCAATGCTGTGAGTTTATCATTATACAAGGTTACATAACTTTCTGAAACACCATCAAGTGCTGTGATTTCCCTTATTGTAACGGTACGGCTTATCTTCTCACCTGTTGGAAGAAGAATAATCTCAGGGTTACGCTTAAGAAGCACAAGACGTCCCTTCTCGTTAATCCTTCCAAGATCGCCTGTATGATACACACCATCCTTTAGTACACGTGCTGTATAAGCTTCATCCTTATCATAACCATTCATGACACAATCTCCGCTGACAAGAATCTCACCATCAGCTGCGATTGTAACCTGCGTTTCGCCAAAAAGCTTATAAGTACCGTCCATTGTATCATTTATTCCTATACAGCCAGATGTTTCTGTCATGCCATATACATTATATACCTTTAAGTCCCTGTCACTTAAAGCCTCAAAAAGCCTGAATGGACAGCTGGCACCACCGATAATAACCGTCCTTAAATCGTTGTTAAATGCTTTGATTCTCTTTAAATAATCTATCATAGATGGTGAACCAGGAAGAATTGTAGGATTATAATAATATGTGTCCGCATCTATATGCCTTAAGCCTCTTCCTATGCACACACACGCACCATTATGCAACGGCCATATAAGACTATATATATAACCAAATATATGATGAAGTGCTATCTGTGCCAGAACCTTATCATTCTCTTCGCATAAGCAGAACTCATTAATCTCATTGATAGTATTAAAAATATTAGATACAGTAAGGACTACTGCTTTATCACACTCCTGTGGAACAGCCGTAAGCATAAGTATATTGCCCTCCACAGCCGAATCCTCATCATACACAAAGCCTTCCACATCATCCTTTTCGGCATCCGGTATCATAATTGCGTTACTATCTGCAAGAATATACTGATTCGTAGATGTAAGTACATAGTCAACCCCGACCTTTTTAAGTATATCGTTGCGGGTATTCTGTGGCAGAAAGAAATCAACAAGCATAACATCCTTACCAGCAAGTATTATACCAAACATATTAACAATCCACCTGTATGATGAAGGTCCATATAGTGCAATACGGTTTCCTGTAAATCTCTTAAGGTGAAGTGCTTTCTTACATACATCCTCAAAAAGCTTGCTATATGAAATAGTCATAGTATCATATATTATAGCTTCCTTATTAGGATATTTCTCTGCATTATTTTTAAGCATTTTATAAAATGAATTAAGCTTTTCCATAATCTGTACAACCTGCCTCTTATAATCTTTCTCAATATGCATTACTAAATTCTCATAATCTGGCTTTATGATATTACTTATATGCCTTTATTGTAAGTTAATCAATGATTTTATACAAGCATAATTATAACATTCCTGACAAAATTTTATTCATTCTTTTTTCAAATGTACATTCACTCTTTACCTTTTCATATCCATTGCACGCTATCCTTAGGCGCTCATCATCATGTGACAGATAATAATCCACCTTTGCAATAAGATCAGGAATATCCTCATATATTACAAGTTCCCTTCCATCCTCAAAGTTCTCTGCTATCTCCTGCTGGTAATTCGTTATAAGAAAGCCTCCACAGCCCAAAACATCAAACACTCTTAACGGAATCCCTGACTGTATAATCTTTAAAGATATATTTAGGTTAATCTTTGCCTGATTAAAAGCAAGCGGCATCTGATTATAATAATCCACCGGACCACACTGGTTAAGTCCTGACAGCCTCTCATCCTTATCAGTTGAATAAAGATTAACCCTGCACCTATTCTGCAGCAGCGCAAGTGCCTTATAACGCTCTCTCCCCGTAACCTCAGTTGCAAGCGCATAAGTAACCTCCGGCTTAATAACAGAATAAGTTCCACCTGATACCTTCGCAAAGTTATCATTGATAGATTTCATAATATTATCATTCACACAATCATCTATAATATATCCCCCATATATCTTTTGCTGTGTTTCAACAATCCCTTCAAGATAACCTTTCGTATATACATTCTGATAATTACTTATATAAGAATAGTCCGATTTATACAATTTTCCAACAAATGCAACATCACACGCATAAGCCGGTAAAACGCTGTTATTACATAATATACATTCCTGCAAAATGCCTGTGTCTTTAAACTCAGCCCGTTCATTAACAGCCATATCACTAATACAAGAATTTCCAACATTGCTTGCAACATTGTCTACAACATTACAAACCGCATTATTAATAGCCTCGGCAAAGATATCAGTATCAACAGCAAGCGGCATATGTCCAGCGCCTCTTACTCCCTGCTTTGCATAGCTTTCAGCCTGGATTCTGTCAAAGAAATATATGATATTGCAGTCATTCTTTAACGCAGCTGTCCTTCTTATATTGACAGGGCAGTCATATACCCATGATATGTACTTAAGCTTCCTGTATCTATCTGTATTAAACTCAGACACTAATCTGCTGCATACATCCGATACCATAGGAATAAAATTCACTGAAAACACAGCATCATATGTAACATTACTATTCTTAAGATAGTCAGACAGCTTTCTCTCAAGCTCATCATCATTATCCCAGTCTTTCATGTCATAGTAAAACACATCATAGCTTACATTCATCTTCTTTAATGCATTCTCTATGCCCTTCTGCATGAATGCGAACCATTGGAAAAATAATATATTCATGTTCCTCTCACCCTCTTTGCTTCTATTGTATACCATCATATAGTATTGTACATTTTTCATGTAGCATCTGTCTATGACACCTGTTACATTCTTATTACATACTTATGATGTTCTCATAATATTATTATGATATTCTCGTAACATTCTTAAGGTATTCTTATAACATTCTTATCATATTCTCATAACATTCTCATGGCAGAACCTTACTGAATTATAATACAATGGAATACCAGGTACGTAAACAATCACTATGAATTCAACACACAAAATCTTTACTCTATTACTATGAATTAACCCACTCATCTAAACAACCACTATTGCTTTCTTACGAAAATACATTTATATTAAAGATATAAGGCTTGTATGAATATTAAAGAGGAAGCTTATCACTTATAGATGCCAGAATAAAGAGTTACTTTGACAGCACAGTTATATTTAATTTAAGCCTTTAGAAATGAGGTTTTTCATGAAAATATATATATACAGATACGGCAGCATATGCGAACCTGACATAATAGATTCTTTCAAAAGACTTGGACTTGACGTTCATGAAGAATGTATGGAAATATTTAATAAAAATCTTACTCCATCTGAATGTATAAAGCGGACAGCTTCTGATATAGTTGACGGCGGCTACAGTTTTGTGTTCACCATTAACTTTTTCCCATGGCTTTCCGAGGTATGCAATATAGCAAATATTGTATACATAAGTCTTATCGTTGACAGTCCCGTGCTTGAGCTGTACTCAGAATCTCTATCCAACCCTTGCAACCGTATATTTCTTTTTGACAGCATGCTTTATAAGGAATTCGCACCTTATAATCCAGGTCATGTATTTCATATACCACTTGCGACTAATGTAGCAAGAACTGACAAGGTCATACAAAATGCCAGCATAAGTGAGCGTAAGCACTTTTCAAGTGACATATCCTTTATAGGTTCTACATATCAGGAAAAATGCGACTACAACAAGATAAAACTTAACGAATACGATACCGGATATGTTGATGGGTTAATAGAGGCACAGCTAAAAATATATGGATATAACTTTATTGAAGATGTCATATCTGAGGAATTTGCAGAAAGATTCATAAAAAGCAACTTAGGAACTTATGAATTTCCTGAGAACTCCCACTGTAACTACAAAGCACTTGTAGCACAGCACTACATAAGTGTCAAGGTTGCAGAGCAGGAAAGACTCCGTGCCCTGCGTATGTTATCAGATTCCTTCAATGTAGACATGTATACAGGAAGTGACACATCATCCATGCCGCATATCAACAACAGAGGCTTTGCCAAGTCACTTGAGGAAATGCCGCTTATATTTAACAACAGCAAAATCAACCTTAACATAACCGCCAAATCCATACGCTCCGGACTTTCGCTGCGTGTATTCGACGTGCTTGGCTGCGGTGGCTTCCTTATAACCAACTACCAGGCTGAATTGCCCGAATTCTTTGAAATTGGCAAAGACCTTGTTGCATACGAAAGCATGGAGGATCTTAAAGCAAAATGTGATTACTACCTTAAGCATGAGGATGAACGTATGGAAATCGCCAATCACGGATATGAAACAGTTAAGAAGCTGCATACATATGATACAAGACTTATACAGATGATAGATATGGCATTCCCAGCAAAATGATGAATATAAAAACTGGCTTTGCAGAATCAATTCATGATTAAGAAAATTTTTAAATCTGTCATATATACATGTACATAAACACGTATTTTTAAAATAAAAATTCAAAATAAAAAGAAAGGAATGTCAGCTTGTATACACTTTACCCCTTACAGCAGCCATCTATAATAGTGAAAACAACTGATATACAACAAACAAAACATTATGCGTATTCTTGAGTTTGAACATAAACACTTCGGTGTTGAAGATATGAAAGAAATACTTCCTGCCATGGGACATGAACTTACAGTTATATCCACTCCTCTTATACTAGAACGGAGAAGTGAAGAGTTTGATAAGCTGTTTGATAGTCTCATTATAGGAAATAATGATAGCCACAGTAGTAATAGCTATTGTAATACTGACAAGTACTGCAAATATGATGCTGTATTTACATTTAACTACAGCGTTGTCGTATCCAACTGCTGTAACCGCCACAACATCCCTTATATAGCATGGATATATGACAGCCCTCTGCTTACAATATACTCATACACTATAACCAACCCATGCAACCACATATTCCTTTTCGACAGCGCACAGTATATTGAGCTTAAGAATGGTGGAATCAATACAGTATACTATATGCCACTTGCTGCCAACACAGACAGACTGGATAAGCTCACACTGAATGAACATATTCATGAGGTGTTTGACAGTGACATATCTTTTGTAGGCTCCATGTACAACGAAAAAGGAAACTTCTACGACAGAATATATGACAAACTGAATCCTTGGGCGAGAGGCTATCTTGATGCTATCATATCCGCCCAACAGAATGTATATGGAATGAACTTCCTTGAAGATATGCTGTCTGGAACACCAGAAACTAACAAAATACTTGCAGATCTTATGCGTGTGGAGCCCTATACGCCTAACCACGATGGCATAGAAACTCCTGCATACACATATGCCAACTACTTTCTTGCAAGAAAAGTCGCACAGAACGAACGTAAAGCCCTCCTTACTGCTGTATCAGAGCATTTTAAAACAAAGCTGTATACACATAACCAGACACCTGATATGCCGCATGTTATCAATCAAGGACCTATAGACTTCTACGACAACATGCCTTATGTGTTCAAATGCAGCAAAATCAACTTAAATATAACACTCCGAAGCATAAAAAACGGAATTCCGCTCAGATGTATGGATATCATGGGTGCCGGTGGCTTTCTTATGACGAACTTCCAGGCCGACCTGCTTAATCACTTCGTGCCTGATGTTGATTTCGTATACTTTGAATCAAAGGATGACCTCATAAGAAAATGTGATTACTATCTAAAACATGAGGATGAACGTATAAAAATCGCCGCTAACGGGCATAAAAAAGTCCTGCAGCTGCATAACTACAGGACAAGACTTAATGAAATATTTAGTGTATGCGGGCTTTTGTAATGCCCGCATATACTAAATAAATCCAGCTTTTAAGGCTTTTGCTATGATATATTATGTTATAACGTCAAAACATCTTAAGATATATCCCCGTTGCTTTAACCTCTACATATCATATTTCACATCTATTACTATAAAGCTTTACTTTGCTACAAGCATTTATTCTGTTATTACCACTTTTTATTTACCACTTATTATACAATATGTTGATAAAATATAAAATCCTACAACTATTTTTTCACAATACCAAATATCTTCTCCCACGCATTTTTATAATCATACATTTCCATTACTTTTCTATGTCCATTGGCAGCTATTTCACATCTTTCTTTATCGTGGTTCAGATAATATTCAATCTTGTTAAGCATATCTTCATCATTATAGAACAGCACCATATCTTCTCCATCAACAAACAAATCATCTAGCTCCTGCTGGTAATCAGACAGTAGAAAGCCGCCTGCGCCCATTATATCCAACGCTCTTAGTGGAATTCCTTTTCGTATACATCTAAGTGTCAGATTAATATTAATCTTAGAATTATGAAAAACAACTGGCATTTTATGTAAATATTCAAGAGCTCCTTTATTGCATACGTTATGTATAGCCTGTATAGCCGATGTTGTATACAATGTTAATTTATATTTTTCTGCCAACTTCTTAACAATCCTCATCCTATCGTTGCCTGATATTTTCCTGCTTAAAATATTCTTAACAACTTCAGAATCACCTATATGATATTCATCTATATGTGTAAACGATATTATTTTATTTATCTCTTTCATTAAATCTTCATTAACAAGTTCATCCAATAAATCCATTCCAGTAAATAAATTGTTAACGCCTAATATCGCATCAAATCTTCCCTTTAAATAAGCATCCAATCTACCATACAGATCATCATAATCACTTATAGAGTTATACATGCTGCCCATAAATGTAATACCATTATCGTAACACATGCCATTATTAATTTTATAATTCATATGATTTAATTCTGACATTTCACATATTTTGTCTTCATTACTTCCTTTACTTATAAGCTCATTAACACGACTGCAATTCACTGCTAGAGGCATGTGATAAGCATGTTCAACACCTGATTTCTTCAGACGTTCTGCTTCAAAACCATCAAAATGAAATATATAATTATAAGGATTGTAAATCATATCCGAATATAATGTCATGCAAGGACTATCATAACACCATGATACATATTTTATTTTCTTTCTCCATGCGACCTTTGATAACACTGGTAGAAAATTGCAGCTTAAAATACAGTCATATTTTTCTCCATCGTATCCATTGTCCAGCATATTCTCTATGTACTTTATAAACTCTGAATCCGAGATATTATTTTTCAACTTATACTGAAGCTTTGTTACATTAAAGTCAAAGCTGACAAGCGTACTAAAAATATCATTGCTAATAATTTCCTGCCATGTATAATATAAAATATTCATTAGTTAAACCTTCTTTAAAATAAATGTAAACTTATTTACATCATCTTGAACAATTCATTTATATGTCCACTCTGTAATAATGGAATTGCATCATATATCTTCTCATAATCCCAATCCCACCATTTTATCTCTAATAATTTTTTTATAGTCAATTCATCAAATCTACGTTTAATAAAATGTGCTGGAACCCCACCTACAACTGTATATGGGGCAACATCGTCTGTCACTGTTGCATTTGCCGCGATAACTGAGCCATCACCTATAGTAACACCCGAAAGAATCGTAGCTCCTGTACCTATCCATACGTCATTTCCTATAGTAATATTCCCTTTGCTACAGGGATGTCCCTTTATTGTTGCATATTCACTAATAAATATATTAAACGGATACGTTGATATCCAATCCACTCTATGATTCCCACCACAAACTATTTTCACATTTTTTGCTATAGAACAAAATCTGCCTATAGTTAATGTCGTTTCATCGCCTTCATATGTTACTATATCTGGTAAACCATAAGTAAACTCTCCAACAGTAGTATGTTCATTATTATATAGTTTTGGACTATCCATTAAAGCTCTTTTTTTCATCAATTCCATACGCTGTTTCTTGTTTAAAAATCCCTCTATATCACTAAATCTTTTTACCTTTTCTACACCAAAATAAATTTTTAATGTCTGCTCAAATTCATAATCATAAGTTAAGCAATTAAAAACATAATGTACTTCTGAAGGATTCACTTCATTTAAAGCAGATAATTTCAATACTTCTAAACCATGAAAATCATCTGTTTTTTCACTCACATCATAGATTCCGCTTATATCAAATGAATAGTCAGAAATTTCTATTCCATAGAAAAGTAACTCTGCATAATACCCTTTTCCAAGTATAATTATTTTTTTAATATCATTCATTATATTATCCCAGCTTTCTTCTATCACCAGTCCTGTCAATTATTCTGATGCTGATTCAACAGAAGCTTTAATCACATATTGATACGCATTAAACTGAACCTTATCCGCAGCATCCGGAATTTTTTCCAGTGCATTAAAAAATTTATTTTTTTCAATATCAGGTATATTACTACTTTCGACTTCATTTATAATAGCTGCATATTCTTCTGGTATATAGTCACAGGAATTTAACAATTCTGCTATTGATTTCAATGTAAAAAACTTAACATGTGTTTCATCTAAAATTCCTGACTCCTTATATTGGAACTCGCCCTTTAACAAAGGAATCAAAACCGATATATGCATAATATTAGGAATGCTTATTAATAACTTTGCCGTGTTTTTTAAATATTGCTTAATATTCATTAAAACTTTAGCTGGTTCCAATAAATGTTCTAACACATCCCCCATTATTACATAATCAAAATATTTCTCAGGATAATTCATATTCATATTTTCTATATTTCCCTGAACAATATGTAAATTATTTGCACCTATTTTAGCAATACTATCTACTATTTCTATCCCCTCAACCTTAGAATCAGGCCATAGATATTTTATCTTTGATAATGTTGCACCACAACCACAGCCTATCTCTAATACTCTTATAGGTATATCTTTACTATCAGTAATTAAAGATATTATATCTTCTCTGGCATAAGAATAATACTGTATATCAAAATTCCACTTTTCTTTAAATATCATTCTATTTGTCTGCATAAGCTCCTGCTGTCTTTTCTTATTCTCACCAAATGACTTAGAACCCCAATGGAATATAAAACTATTATGACACAATACACATTGATATCCTGCATATTGTAGTCGCACACATATATCAACATCCTCGTAATATCCCATTCCATATCTTAAATCCAAAATTCCGATATCATCTAAAGCTCTCCTTTTAAACATAAGAGCAAAACCTGATAACCATACTCTTTTTTCATAAGGATTCTTTGATGGAATATTATTAGATATCCCATATTTTATATATTCCTCTAAAGATTTGTATTTTTCCTCAATCATCTGACCAGCTGCACAATTAGACTCACATCCAACTGCTCCAACCTTAGAATTTTCATACAATCCCATTCTCATCCAAAATATAGCATTAGGTGTTACTAGAGTATCATTATTAAGTAAAAATATATCATAGTCTGACGAAGCTGACTTTATACCCTGATTGCATGCAGCTCCAAATCCTTTATTATCATTATTTTTTATCAAAATAACATTATCCTGTTTTTCCAACCACTCTCTTATACCATCACTGGAATCATTATCAACAACAATAATCTGATTATCAATTATATTAATATTATTTTTTATACTATCTATACATATTTTCATAGCATCTGATGAATTATATGAAACTATTATTACAGAATATGGATTTACTTCAACACCCTGATTCTTAACTTCATTAATAACATTGCATATATATTCTTTATCCTTTTCATCTTCGCAATAAAAAAGTGCATTTTCGTAACATAAATAAGCCTGGTTGATATTCCTGGTTAGATAATATTCTCCCAATGCAAAATAAAGTTCGTAATCTTTATAATTCTGTTTTAATCCTTTGATAATCTCTTCATAACATTCCTCATACATTTCATTTCTTAAAAGATCTGATATATACTGATAATCAATCATTATTATAGTCTCCTATATGTTTAATCTTAATATTGGTTATAATCATCCCCTACAAAATTCGCTAAAATGATTATAAACACCAGTCCATTTTATCTACTGGTTCCTTTGATAATCCCCATTTAAACGACTCATCCTCTCCACAATACTTACATGATTCCATTGGCTGAATAAGTCTGTCCTTTATTTTCCAACCATCAATTCCCGGTTCGTAAATATCTATACAATCGTGAGCATCCAATTCTGGTAAATGTTCATCATATTTTTCATTAAAGTATTTATTAACAAATGGCGTACAACATGCTGCCATCATTCCCTTTGATAAAAAGGTGCAATTTCTTCTATAACATTGGTTAAATATTTTTTTCTTGTCTGAATCCCCTTTAATATTAACATGCTTAGCAAAACTATCCTTTTCAATCCTCAATTCTGCATTCAACATGTTATCTTTAACATATTGAATAATCTTGTTATTATTAAGGCACTCATAATCTGATATTGATATCATAACATTATTTTCCTTAATAATTCTTATCAAATCATCAGACATTGATAATAATAATATACCATTAGTAACCACTGTTATATTCGCAGTGTCAAAAGCATCTCTTGCTGTTTCTATAAATTTTCCTATATCTTTATTTAGAAGTGGTTCTCCCCCCAGCAGATATATTGTTTTTATATTTGAAAATAGCTCTGATAACCTATGTATATCTTTATCAAACTGTTCATAATCAGCATATACCGGATGACTTACAATATTAGAATAATGAGCACAACCACGACAATTAAGATTGCAATGATCAGCAATATGGAATTCTATCTGATTAAGTACCGGACCTACTGCTGAATATTCTTTAATAGCTTCATTATTGTCTACTTTGTCAGGAATTATATATATTTTATCTATTCCGATTTCTCTTAATATGTTAGTATAATAAGTATTTTCTGGTTCTGACTGCAGTACTCCATCTATATCCCCATTCTTATATAATTGCAACATATCACTTAGTGAATATGTTACATCTGATTCTGCATAATTACCAAGATTTACATCGGATAAACCGACTATAGCATCTGATACACCATATCTTTCAGCAGTCTGAAGTGCATCATTCCAGCTTTCAGCCTGTCCAAATATTATTAACCTCATATTAATTTCCTACTTTCCATAAAATATTAAAAACCATTTAAATTATAACTTTTTTATAATTGTTACGCAATTAATTATTCAGGTAATTGAACACTCATAATCAATCTGATAAACTATTGATATGATTATAATTTGTTATTTTAATGTTAAATAATACATAGGGGAGATATGAATAACTATGAACTCTACTAAGGAATTACTTATAAAAATAAAAGATGCTGCACTTCATAATGCAATAGCTGCTAAAGATATACCTATTAGAGATATAAAAGATGCTACACTTGCTGAATATTATTCTATAATAAATGACACAGAAAAACATCAGAATGAATTATTATCTCTGTATAATGATATTGAAGCTATATCTGATAATGAAACAAATCTTGATATTATCATGCATTTTCTTGACAAAATGATCAATCACCTAATATATCTTGATTACCTAAATGTACATCATATACCTGAAATTCTTCCTGATGATATTTCACCAGAAAATCAATATATACATTATCTGGAATTAGCTGATTACTACGCTGATATAAACCCATATCAGACTTATCTCTGTATGGAAAATGCTTATTTTCATTGCAAAAATGAATCCATTCGCAATAATATATTAAATAATATGAATATTTATAAAAAAGATAACAATATTAATATCAAGAAAACAAGTATTGTTATCGTATCTTATAACAATCTTTATCTTATGCAGCAGTGTATATATAGCATTAGAAAACACTGTTTTAAAGGAACATATGAGATAGTTGTCGTTGATAATGCATCTACAGATGGTGTAACAGAATGGTTAGAAACTCAAAAAGATATAATACTAATTAAAAATTCAACTAATTACGGTTTCCCTAAAGGTTGTAACATTGGGATATCTCATTGCAATAAAAATAATGATATATTTCTCCTTAATAATGACACCCGCCTTACGCCTAATTCATTATTCTGGCTTAGAATGGGACTGTATGATTCTAATGATACAGGTGCTACTGGTGCAGTTAATAACTATAATGGAACAATCGAATATATTAATCTACCATATAATTCTGTTGAAGATTATGAACGATTTGGATATGTTAATAATCAATTCAAAGAAAAGTCTTTCGAAAACTGCACTTTTTTATGCGGATTTGCTATGTTAATCAAAAGACAGGCTCTAATGCAAACCAATCTACTTGATGAAAAGCTTTCTCCTGGATATTATGATGATGATGATATATCATTTCAATTAATTAACAAAGGATACCTATTAAAAGTCTGCCATAATAGTTTTATATATCATGCTGGGAGTCAGAGCTTCAAGAAAATAGATCTTAATAAAGTGCATGACATATATGCTAAAAACAGAAAATATCTTACACAAAAATGGGGATTTTCGCCAGAAGATGTCCGTGTAAATATGGATTTAGAATCACATATTAAACAATTATCTGATGATTCTCTCCATATTCTTGAAATAAATGCTCATAATGGTGCCAACTATGAACACCTTAAGTATATATATCCTGATATGAAATACTTAGGAATGGAACAGAATTCACATTACCTTAACTGTGCTGCAAAAAATGCACCTATAATATGTTGTGATTATATGCAATATGATTATACTCCTTACTATAAAACAATGGATTATATCATTGTAAATGATTTTAATCTGTTTACAGATATGCAAAAGGAATCACTACAACGCATATTAACACCTGTTATTAAGTCAACCGGACAAATATTATTTATAAATAAAATCATATCTGAGCAAATATGATACTTCAAAAGCCAATCCCAATTCATACATATACCATAGGGATTGGCTTTCATATGTTTTTCTTACCTTAATCCATATTATAATATCATTACTATTTTAATAATATTTCCAACATTTTAACTATATTATCAGTTACATTTAATATTTCCGCATCTCTAAGTATTATTTCCAATCTGTGGTTAAATGTATCCGTTTCCAAATAATCTTTTTTATATTTTCCCAACATATAACAGCTCGATACAAGATAATTCGTACTATTTGATGAAACCCCACCAGATGACATATTAGCATCAACTAATATATCATCTAAAAAAAGAGCCTTATATTCTTTAGCAAGTCTTAGGGCATAGTCATAATCTTCCAAGGCTGTAAACTGATCATCATAGCCACCTATCTTATCATAACATTCTTTTTTCATAATCAGGCATGGACATGCTACAAGATTATCATACAACAACTTGCCAAATATATTTCCTGACATACTATTAACTTCAACATCATATTGTGGTAATACTATTCTACTATTACTATCTAACATATATTGCATTCTGCTGTAACAAAAACCAACAGAATCATCGTTTTCCATAGCTTTTATCTGCTTTTCCAGTTTATCTTTATGCCATATATCATCTGAATCCTGAAATGCTATATAATCACCACTTGCTATTTTCATTCCATAATTTCTAGCATATACAACACCCTTATTTGGCTTATATGAATAATACTTTATTCTGTTATCTTTATATGAGCTTATCAGCTCTTTTGTTTCATCTGTTGAACCATCATCCACTATTATTAATTCTAAATTATCATGTGTCTGGGTTAACACACTATTTATCGACTTTTTTATAATATGTGCCCTGTTATAAGTAGGCAAAATAACACTTACCATTAATATCTCCTGTTGTTACTTCTATTGTCTTATACAAAAAACATGAATTATTATCAACAACAATATAAATTCTATTCGTCAAAAAATGTAATTAAAAATATTCATTTAACATTTCTTCAATATACATTGAAAAATCTGATTTTTGTGCATTTACAGAAGGTACATTGGTTTTATCTAATTCATTTACCATATAATTACATATATTATTGCGTAACGTAATCTTATATAATTGCTCTAAAAATATATATTTGTCTATTACCTTTTTATAACACAGAAATTTTATTCCTTCCTTTGCATCTATATCATTAACCAATTTCAAAAAACCTGAATATTGTTTTAATCTACTTTCTATAGTTGAATAAGCAGACATATCAAATATCTGTGAATTACTTTTTTCCTGATCATCTATTGATTTACCTTTCTTCTCGAGCTTAACATTACTCCTGAAAAAGTCACCTCTGATTAACGCATATAAATCGACAAACATATGCGGATAGAAATAATATGCCTCATTTGAATTGCTATACTTATCTGCTAACATTTTTATTAATTCATTATTAACAATTTTTCTATTATACATAACTCCTGATAAATAATTGCCAATCAAAAAGAATTCTTCAACCGCCTCTCTTCCCTGAATTGCATACTTTTCATTTTCATATGGATAATCATCGCCTCCACATTTAATTATTGCCAAATTTAAGTTGTTCTTAATTATATTTATATATGGCTCAATATTATCCAATATTAATTCATCTTCATCACTCAATAATAAACACCAATCACCATTAGATTTCATAATTACTTCATTATAATTTCTCCAAAATCTCATATTTTGCTCAAATTCATAGTAATGAAATCTACCATCATTTATATTTTTAAGTTTTTCATACCCCTCAACATTTTTATCACTGCCATTATTTGATAGTATTACTTCCAATTTAACACCATCTATTTTCCATTCATATTCTAATAATTTATTAACTAATGAATATGCTCTTTGTCCACGATTATACGATGGAATACATATACTTAATAACATAATTTTTCTCCTTTTAACACTCTAACATTTACCATTCATAATTCCATTTTTACTAATCTATATCCCTATTTTCTTTATAATCATCTCTATTTTATTATACTGTTCCTTACTAACATCATAATTAATAAGCTCAACTAACATTTTCTGCATATCTGTAAAATTAGCTTCAATATATTTATTATATCTTGCATCTGGTATCAGTTCGTTTATTCTTGCCTTTAAATTGATAAAATAATCATATGAAACCTCCTCGTCATATCTATACACGAGCATCTTAATCATACATAAATACCATGTATCAAGCATATCAAACTCTAAAGCTTCTCTATATCTGTTCCATACGCCTCTTTTTATATACTCTTGATACTTTAATTCATTTATACTCATCAAGTCCATATGATATGTTTCATTTTTCTTTAATACTGTTGATTGATAATTAATAAAATAATGATAATATTTCTTATCTATCAAAGATACCCTAAAAAGCGTATCTGTAAATACAAAGAGAATGGCATTACTGACTGCAAATGTAACCGCTACTTTTCCCAAACGGATTGTGATATAGGCTGGGATTCTTCTCGTGACTGCCATTATCATGGCTATAATCTACACATGATGCCATGCCTTATTATCAATACTTCAAACGCGAAAAAATAGATTTCAAATTAGAATACGGCAAACACCGCTCAATCAAAATGTGGTACTGCCACCTGAATCAACCCTGAAAAAATGATTTTGGATGCTGCATAATCCTGTAGATTATTATATCAAATTTTTGAAACATAGCGACGGTTATGTTTATTTCTTGCATTTATTTTTACGTCCAAAAATAATATTTGCTTATAAAAATTCAATGCCAGAGTTTTGCTGGCATAATCACTCAAGATTCTGAGAGATTATTTACTTATAATTGTTTATTGCTTTTAAGTGATAAGTTGTTTAAAATGTTCATAAAGAGCTCCTTTGTTGTAATTGTTAAGAAATTGAACACCTTAATTTTACCACAAATAGATGCTCTTTTTTCATTCACTTAATAAGTCAAAAGCAATATTCAGTTAAAATACAGAAACTATGTGGCTTTCAGCCACTTTCACGGCATTGCCGTGAATAATTCAGGTTTATTATATATTTCTATTTCTTACGCCGATTATATAATATTTAAATTATAACTATTTTAAAATTATTATGCAATTTATATACCACTATTAATTATTTAAAATTGAACAACCTTATACAATCTGATAAACTATCATTAATAAACCAAAAAAACTTTAATTTAATTATTATACAAATTAAATTAATTATAAAACTATTCAAATCAAATTTCAAAAGGAGAATGTCGATATGCTTGACCTAAAACAATATAATTACCATGGACCAACTCCCAAACCATTTTTCAATACAAATTACTATTCTGGTAATGATATGTACTGTGATGGAGAAATTGAGGATAATATAATCCGCATAATAGCCAACAATCCAACAACTGACTATGAACAAGATATAAGCGCCAACTATACATGGCCAACTTTCTATCACTTGACACATATACGTCAAAACATTCTCAGCTGGTATCCTTTTAATAATAATTCTGAGATTCTTGAAATTGGATGTGGAATGGGTGCTATAACAGAATTATTATGTCAAAAATGTAATTCTGTTACAGCTGTTGAATTATCTAAACGAAGGGCTACTGCAACTTATCTTAGATGCAGGGATTATGATAACCTGGAAATCATTGTGGGTAATCTTAATGACATAGAATTTTCAAAAAAGTATGATTACATTACACTAATAGGCGTACTTGAATATCAAATTCAATATACTCCATCCAATAATCCATTTAAGGATTTTCTTAATAAGATAAGACAACTTCTTAAACCTGATGGAAAGCTCTTAATTGCTATCGAAAATAAATATGGACTAAAATATTGGTGCGGTATACCAGAAGATCATAGTGGAATTCCTTTCGATAGTATTAACAACTATAAATACAGTAATATTGCGAAAACTTTTTCCAGAAAAGAATTAGAAGATTTAATTAAATTATCTGGTTTCAAAAATACTTTTTTTTATTACCCATTACCCGATTATAAATTTCCTCAGATTATCTATTCACAGGAATATTTACCTAAAACAGGTTCTATAGATAACTGGAAACCTTATTATTACCCTAATGATAACTCAACAATCGCCTGTGAAACAAATATATATTCTGATATCATCGAGAATGACGTTTTTGAATTTTTTTCAAATTCTTTTCTTGTTGAGTGTTCAATGAATGATAGTGATTCACATGATAATATATTATTTGCTGCTACAACGCCTTTCAGAAAAAAAGAATATCAGTTAACAACTGTATATTCAAAGAAAAATGGCTATTGTAAACTAGCTAACAAAAATAGCACTCCTTTTCTATATAATATTAAAAACAATCATGATTTATTAAAGGAAAGAGGATTAAACATTTCAGATGTTTCAATTTATAACGACCACCTAACATCTGAATATGTTAATGGAATATCATTAACACAACAACTACTAAATACTTACAAATCCAACAATATAAAAAAAATATATGATTTATGGGATAAAATTTATACAGAAATTAAAAGCAGTTCTGACACTTCACTTTTATTAAATGATATATTTAACTCTAATGAATCATTTTGTATATCAGATCTTGATGACAATGATAAAATACTCAAATTAGGTTTTATTGACATGGTACACAAAAATTGTTTCATAAATGATAACAAATTCATATGGATTGACCAAGAGTGGTGTCTGCATGACATTCCTGCAAGTTTCATACTTTTTTATAATATATGTGAATTATACATATCAAATACATGGATTAACTCAATTATAAAATATAATGATATACTTAAACACTATAATATTGATAAAAATAAAGAATGTTATATAAACATACGCACTACTTTTTTTAACACAGTATTAAACCCTTATACCATCAATAACTATAATTATCTATCTACGTTTAATGATAATAATATAAATGATAACATAAATTATCTTACTAATAAAATAAAAAAAGACAACAAAACAATATCAAACATAAAAAATGAAACAATTAATAATATCAATGGCATAATTCAAAATCAGAGTTTAAATGATATGATAATTTATGTTAATACACTAACCAATAACACTATCATTAGTGATATTCCTGCTATGCCTGAATTCATTGTACTATATCTTAATTCCAGCGAGGCAGATAAAGAATATCTTAATACTAATATACGAAATTATGATGATATAATAGCTTTTATTAATAAACAGCATTAATTTTATAAACTAATGAGCTATAAATTTTAAAATATGAATATATAAAACAATAATTAAAACATAACAATTTCAATAAATATACTACGGGAGATACTATGACAATCAAAACTGAATTAGAGAAAGAATTCCAAAGCTATAATATAGACAAAATAAAAATTTTATTAAATCAATATCTTACAGAATACAGTAACGATTATGATCGTTTTTCTTACCTGTGTAATTATAATATCCTAACCGGTAATTATAAAGATGCCCTTATGTATGCTAAAACTGCAATAAAATTAAATCCACATTGTATCGAGTCCAATTTTAATCTTGCGTACGTTTATGATTTAATGGAAGATTATCCAAACGCTTATCTATACTATCTCATATTAAAAACATTACAGGACAAACGTAATATTATATGCATACCGGATAATACAATAGTTGAGCGTCTTAATTATATAAGGCAGATTGCAGAAGAAAATGATTTTTTGAGAAACTATATATTATATGCTGAAAATTATATTCAATACAGTTCTAATGATCCTTTTCATATAATTACTGAACTTATTGGTTTTCCAATCATGCCTGATAATAATCTGTATATATGTGGACGCTATAATGATCTAATGAATCAATTCTTTATTGATTTGCCACCTAAAGATTCATATAGATGCAAAGTTGAATTATTAGAAACTACAGGAATACAGGCAAACAAATTAATAATTGACGAGAATACACCTTGCATTCTACCTGTTTTTTCTTCTGATGATAATAAACAGGAACTTACATTTACTCAAAATGATACTTCGTCCTTTTCTTATATATTAGGGGCTAAAAATACGTGGTATTATTTTAGAATTAATCAGAAAACCGAAATCACATCTAAATCATCATTTATAAATGGCACACCTATTTTATGTAAACATAAACCTGGAAATAAAAAATTAGTTTTAAATATATTTATAGACAGCTTTAGTTTTCGTGTCTTTCAATTATTTCCCGGCAATAGTGATTCTATTGAGTCATTCAAAAAGTTAATGCCTAACACCTATAATTTCTTCAGTAAAGGTATTATATGTACCAATGCATATGCTGATTCAGAATGGACAACGCCAAGTCTTTCTTCTTACTGGACTGGAAAATATAGTGATAAAACCATGAATCTAAATACAGACGTATGGTTTCCTTTTGACTCTGATACAAAACTATTGTCTGAATATTTTGATGAAAATGATTACTTTACTGCAATTATAAATAGTAATGATTCATGCACACCTTCAAAAGGTTATATGCGCGGAGTAAAAAGAGAACTCTACAAAGCAAGAGGATATAATAAAGAAGAACTTATTGCAGATACACTTGAGCAACTACGAGCTTTTAGAGAGTGTGACCAGTTTGTCACCTTGGAAATTGAAGATCTTCATGATATAGCCGGCAGCTTTCCACGTTCTATATCTATTCAGACAACAACAGATATTAAACACCTTGAAACCGATAATTATATGTTGTCAACCGTTAAGCAGACACGAAGTTTAAATAAACAAAAAATATATATGAATGAACTTTCGCAACTGGATTATTATCTAGGATTTATATTTGATTATATTGAAAGCAACTATAATCCTGATGATTACGTTGTTTCATTATTTTCTGATCACGGAACAGCTTTTATGGTTGATGATTCCGAATTAACCATATGTAAACAACGTATGAATGTACCATATATGTTCCGCGATAACATACATCAAGGAATTACATCCGAATTTATACAAAATGTTGATTTTCCAGCAATATTATGTAACATGTGTGGTATAGACTACAACTTCAACCATACCGATTCCAACCTTCCTGAATTTCTAGGTGGCAATAAAAGAGAGTTTGCATTTGCACAAACTATATTTCCTGGTGATTGTTATCAAGCCGCAGTTATGACACATCAGTACACTTACTATTTTCTTAGCAAAGCAAAAGTCAATTCCGAATTCAGAATTGATATTTCTGATTCATCATATGATGTTATATATGATAATGAATCCAATTCACTCTGTACAAAATCAGAACCTGACATGAATCATCTTACTAATATCGTATTAAAACATATACAACATCTTATAATACAATAATTTTAAATATCCTTGCTACTAATTATATTCCTAATTAGAACAGTTATATATTATCTTTAACTGTTCTAATTAGCCTTTTTATCATTTGTATTTCATTTGCAATGTTACTTTATTTCTATTACAATTAACACATACATCATACATTTCTAATTTACACCAGAAATCCTACTCTCAATCGCCTTCTTCAATTTAGTAGAGCTTGTACTCTGCGTATAAGGGAAGAATACCATTGTTGAGCCATTCTCCTCAAGAAATTTCTTTTCTTCAAGCCAATATGTATTATGTTCATAATCACTTCCTGAAAACTGTACATCAAAATGATATACCTTAAACATATCTCTTGTTCCAGCAAAGTCAAGTGGAAGCTTAACAGCTTCATCCACATACCTACATGAACGAACCATTTCTATACGTTCTTCAAATGGTACGAAAGGTTCTGCCTGCTTATTCAGTCTGACTCCCTCGTCTGATACAACGCCTACTATAAGATAGTTACACATCTCCTTTGCACGCTTGAACATATTTAAGTGACCTATATGAAACAAATCGAATACGCCTGCTATATAGCCTATATTATATGGTTTTGATACCACTGTTGCCTCTGACTTATCAACTTGTTCTAAATCCTTAGACATATCTGGTTGTCCTGAAACCCTTGGTGATTTATTATCCAATATGTTTATTCCAGCTAAGGATTGCCTATTTTCATCACCCACATGTATATCATTCTGATATCGCTTGTTAAGTCTTGCAAGTATATTCTCCCTTCTCTTATTAGGATAATCTCTGCCTGGATCATATATATGATACTCTTCCACACCTAACTTTCTTAGCTGATTAACAACACCATAATACTTTTTAATACATATTATAAAATATATATCGTCAACTCCTATGCTTTTTATAATATCTGGTGAATTAATCGGTATTCCCTCAAGCTCTGTTCCCCACTTTGATTCATTATTATCTATGATAGAATATACTTCGTACTGCCCTGCAAACTGAGCAAGAAAACGCTTCGAATAATTTCCTGAGCCAAACAACAGCACCTTCTTTTTATTTCCATTAGTAGACAGCTTTTCTATTCCATCAAATATATTCACAAATATATCATTATATTCTTTATCGCTATAGTTAACCTTTTCTCTGTTTGTATAAACAACTGCCGGGTCAGTTCTTTTTTTATTATAAAAAGGAGTTAATTCTTCCTGGTTTCTTAACTCAGTAGTAAATCTTGAAGCCAGCCTACACCATATATCTTCACATTCTGTAAGTTGATATCTTTCCATCATTTCTCTTCTTGGAACAATCCTTTCGAACTGCTTATCTGTCCCGTCATATATTATCGATATTGAACGATACATTATTACATTGGCCGGGCAGTTCTCCCAGTAGAATTCCTGATCATAATATATAAACCTGTCTTTTTCAGTCTTTGCAGCTTCATTATAAAAACAGTTTAAAGGAACCATGTCAATATATCCCTTTGATAGAATAACCCCCAGGTCTCTTCCGTTGGCACTATTCTTTTCTTTTTCAGATATTATATCCGTGTGTTCCGATGACGCTAATATAAGCTCATACATAGTGTCCATAGCCTGTATGAAAGCATTTTTATCTTTCTTCGCAATCTCTTTTAACTTAATCATAGCAACCGGCTTATCTATATATGGCATAATAAACTTGTCACCTTCTATATAGGAATTAACTACGTTTATTCCTCTGCTATGTAAATCATCAAGATTATCCTGCATAGCCTTTAACTTATGTATTCCATCAGGATATACTGGCTGTTTATATACTATTTTGCTCTTATTATTAATATTACAATTAGTTTCAGCTTTTATACTGCTTATTTCATGATTTATTTTATTACCACTTTCACCATTATTTTCACATATGACCGTTACTACTGCATTTTCTCTGCCACGATCCATAGATATCGTTGCATGTAATATATTATTGTTATGTTTCTTTGAACTTTCTTTGTTTAATTTTGCAATATTTTCGCTGTCACAGTTATAGCAACAGTTATAACTGTTGTTATTATCATCACCTATATTAACTCTTCCACCGCTTTTTGAATACATTTCAAAAGAATACCCATCTTTTACACTGCTCTCTATAATATAAGCGTTCGCCATCGTATGGAACAAACCATTCTTAATCAGATCCGTATATAGATACTGCTCATCAAGAAATACACTTTCAGGATGGTTATACAATGGAAAATATCTCATAGATAATTCTTCAAATGGAGTATAATCTTCTGAATAGACAAGCTGGGTTTCCTCTAATGATGGCATTACAGAATAAAACTTATTATTAAACCCTGCTGCTGATAACATATTATCAAGTTCTACTTTAGAATAGCATCTTCCTTTGATGTCATTCATATCTGCATCCGTAATTCTTCTATAATTTTCTATTCCATCAAAGCTGTGGTTCGTGTATGGATCCCTGTCTCCACATATATACTTTATTCCATATCGGTTTTCTGCCCCTATCAGCAGCTTTCCACCCTGCTTAAGGTGCTTATGACAGTATTCTAATAATTCACTTACGATTTCACATTCTTCTATAATGTCTATACTAACTATGTAGTCATACTTTTTATAATCTGATTCATTATCACTGTCAAGCTTATATTTATATGATAATATAGAGCATACTTCCACTTCCCCTTTGTCTTTTAATAATTCAATAATAGCAGAATTCTTAGTTTCTGAATACAAATACAGTATTTCACAATCCTGTCTAAAGTCATACCACACTAATGCACCCTTTGAGAAATCTTTTGTTATTGAATCACACTTAGATATATCATCCGTACACTGCATTATTATAATTCCTCCATGAATTAAAAAGCCTTTAGATGTATTATACTCTAAAGGCTTTATAAATAGCAAATTTAATTATCATATTTAATTCTGATATTAATCCCTGCCAGGCACTTCATACAAGTACCAGTCTTTTACCATTCCACAGCCTTAATGATGACTGACATAACTCAACTGAAAACTCATTACCCCCCCATGAAGGAATATACCATCATGTGCTTTCTATATGATTATATATATCTATAAGCCTTGTCCAATCGTAAAGGTTATCAAAAATCTTGATATTATCTTTCTTTATCCCCAATATTTCTAACTGTTTTTTTAATTCATCTGAATTATTTTTATTGGCTATAATATATATATCATTCCTATCATTATTGCATATATTATCTATCGGTTCTATTGTATATCCATTAAAAATTTTGCCAACTTTATCATCCGAATTATCATACACTGTAGCTGCTTCTATATTCATATACTGCATTAGTAATATAATACGATTAGCATATGTACCTGCACTAACTATGCTATATCTGCGCCCTTCTTTCAATGTATCAATAAGGAGATGTGCCATATCTTCTTTTTCTTTATCAATTTCTATGGTATTTCTGATGCCACTTATTAAAACATCTAAAAGCCGTTGATTATAACTATCAAGCCAATGATAAAATGTCTTATTTGCTTTAAATGCTTTCATCTCATCTAATATTTGTCTTCTGAATTGTTGACCTGATTCTATGCTTAGTCTGTTATAATTCCAACTGTATGCTCTTATTTTTTCTTTATTTATTTCAAATTTAACAGCCTCACTTGTATCTTTATTAATAAACCTATCAAGGTAATTAAATTCATCAATTATGCAATTAATTTTATTATCAGACTTAACTGAAGAACCTTCATTATCAACCCTGTAACAATAAAATGCATCATTAGTATATATACAGCTATCAGCAAGTAATCCAACAAGAATAGAAAAACTTGTATCCTGAAATGATGCTCCTTTAGTTTCGTTAAACCTAATATTCTTGCTAACAAGAAAATCTTTTTTATATATTCCTGACCAGATATGCACTGTATCCATAAATCTTACTTTAGTATTATTGTATAAATCAAATTTTTTATTTATATATTCATCTGATAACACCCTAGCATTTTCATAATTGATAATGTTTCTTGTTTCATTAGTAACAAATTGTTTATAACCGCTCTTCACAAAATCTACATCATATTTTTCAGCCAGAGCATACAGACAGTAGAACATATTTTTATCAATAAAATCATCTGTTTCTACTATTCCTATATACTTGCCACCCGCTGCCTGAATGCCTAGATTCATCTGATATCCATAGCTTTTAATATCAGATACAATGACTTTTATTCTCTTGTCTTTTTTTTCGTATTCTCTTAATATCTCTAATGTACCATCCGTTGAACCAGCATCTACACATATTATCTCTATATTATGTAATGTCTGTGATATTACACTGTTAATACTAGTGTGTATATAATTGGCTACATTTAGAGATGGTAAGATTATCGTTAATTTATTCATTCACTTTTCCTTATCTTAAGAATAAAATTCTTCAATATATAATGGCTTTTTTATAATTATTTTTTTTTCATCAACATTTAATTTTTTCAAACACTTTACTATTTCATCAATGATTTTCTCATTATATATTGCCAAAACAATATAATCATAATTAAATAATTTTATAGTTGACGGATTTTCGACTTCTATATTATAAATACTATTTTTTTCTTTCCAATTTCTATCAACCCATTTTATGCTATTACACAAATCTTCTTTTATTATTTGTCTTATATAATCTTTCCCGACATTTCCTGCGCCATATACAACAATATTTTTATTAGCAATTTCCTTCTTACATGAAATTATATATCTAATACTTTTTTCATAATGACTAAATCCCATCTTGTTCTCTGCCATTCTAATATGAACACTAATCCAGTGCTCTAATTGTGATAATAAAACTTCTTTGTATTCACTTTTTTCAAACTTCTTTTTTAAAGACAAATATAATTTATTTACATTAATCAAAAAGTCTTCATGTATTACATGAGTTATCGATGCATTATTCAACCTATAATGATACCCACAATATTTCGAGATGTATATTTTCTTGCATAACAATATATATTTATAAACAAACTCTCCATCCTCACCATAATAAATACCAGAATCCACTTCTTGTATGATTTTTTTTACCAAATCAGTCTTAAACATTTTTCCACACATGTTTGTTAATATTCCAATATTTACATTATCTTTCGCATATATCATATTTTTTATTACAGGACTATTAATATTAACATCATAATCTCCTGGCAGAATACCATCATAGGTATATTTATCTCTATATATTAATCCTGATGTCACTAAATCGTTTTCATATATATTTGACATAAGCTTCTCAATATAATCTGGCTCAACGTAATCATCAGAATCAACAAAAGTTATATAATCACCTGTAGCATTTTCAATCCCCGTTTTTCTAGCCAATACTATTCCTAAATTCTTTTGATTTTTTACTAAAATATTACTGTTTAATTTCTGATATTTTTCACATATTAAAAGACTACCATCAACAGAACCATCATTCACAAGAATTATTTCTGTATTTTTATAAGATTGGCTTAATACACTTCTTATGCACTCTTCTAAGTAATCTTGTGAATTATATATAGGGATTACTATGCTTACTTTGAAATTTTCTTGTGTATTTTTCATTTTGAAACATCCTAACTAGTTCTTAACTTTTTTTATTTTCTAACTTATCTTTATTACATCTATAAAATTATGCATACAGACTTACATCTAAAATATATTTAAATTCTAACTCATTAGCATAATTTATTAATTCACTACTCCTTTTTTTTGAAATAGCTATTAAAATTAAACTATTTCTATTAATTTCATCAATTGGTTTGATTAAAATATCTTTAATTTTTTTATTACCTGTATTCTTTGTTTCTGAAAAACAAGAAACTTTTATATTCCGTTCAAGCAATAATTCATATAAACCCTGTCCAATTTTCCCAGCACCATATATTACTACATTATCATAATTTTTTATTTTTTCAACACATCTCTAGGTAATTTATACTTAAAATATCCATTATATATTTTCCCCTTAACAATAGATAAAATAATATAATCCTTAATATTTCTATCAACTTCTGACATGTCAAAATAATCAATATTTTTATAGAAATCAATTAAACAAACCGATTCGTTTTCTATCAATTTATCTATATCAATAACTAATCTTTCATCTTGTTCTTGTTCTATATATTTATATAATATATTTATCATTCTACATTCTGACATTAATTTTTTTTGCATATTTTCATTTGATGAAATAATAGAATTATTTCTTCTTTTATAATAATAATAACATTTTTCCAAACTTGAAACCCTTTTAGCCTTCATCAAAGTTTGAAAATAAAATATATTATCCTCAAATATCATATCATTCTCAAATGAAATTTCATTTTTCACAATAAAATTTCTATTATAAAATGCTGACCAAGACATTACATAAGCATTATTCTTTTCAATGCTATCACAAAAAAATTCCTTTCCTCCCATTATATTCGGATAAATACTTTCTCTATCTTTCTTTATACACAAACCATTAATTTGAATATCATAATATCCAAAATACAATATATCCATCTCCATTTTTTTTGAATAATTATACAATTCATATAATGTATTTTTTTTAATATAATCATCGGAATCCAAAAAAAATATATATTCTCCTTTTGCACACTGTATCCCTATGTTACGCGAATAAGATAAACCCATGTTTTTTTCATTTATCTTATATATAATTCTTTCATCTTGTTCTTTATATCTATTAATTATTTTTTCACTTTCATCTTTCGAACAATCATTTATGCATATTATTTCAATTTCCTTAAGAGATTGTTTTAATACGCTCTCAAGGCATTTAGCTAAATATTCTTCAGTATTATATATTGGTATTATAACGGAAACTTTTATTTGATTCATAAATTCTTCTCCACATTTATTTAATTAACTCTCGTTTCTTAATGCTATTTCTGTATATAACCAATCCCAGTATTCTATGTCACATTTTTTATTAAATCTTATAATCCTTGTATATTGTATTTCTTCTTTTTCTACGCTACTCATATATATTTTATTTTCATTTATAAACATACTGTCAATTTCCACTGATGTTACATTTTCATTTTTCTTTATGTTATTAAAAAAGAACGAAAAATTTTCATTAAATATATTACAATCAGAAACTCCTAGCACCCTAGCAATTTTAATTACATCTCTTTCCTTTTGGTGATTTTTTGCAAAAACAATATTATACATTACATAACATCTTCTATTAATTTCATTCACCATTTCTATACATTTAATCTCATATTTTACATTGTCTAAATATTTCTTGCACACTTCCTTATCAATTATATCGCTTGAACTGTTGACTTTTTTAATAAAACACTTTTTTCCGTCTACAATTTTCATACTAAAAAATCTTATCTTTTTTAAGCTCAAATCCTGGAATCCAAACATATTCTTTTCTATTATTAATTCCTTATAACTTGGCGTAACATCAATAACAACATCTGTTTCCTTGCATAATAATTCTGTTACTTGAAAAATATAAATTCTATACTTGTTATCTATTGCCCATGTCGTTGGATTCGCTACTGAATAAATTTTTCCATTTTTTGACTTTACGCGGTAATATATCATACCAAAAAATCCAACTACATTATCTTCTTCTAAAAGTACATATCCATAATCACCTTTTTTATATGAATATTCCTCACTAAAATCATATGTAATTAAAGGTTTAATAAATTTATATACATCTAAGTCATGCATGCAGCCAAATCTGCTATAATTTCTTTTTAAGCATGATATAATACCACTCAAATATTTGTCACTATATTTTTTTAGTTCAATTGATGACATTCCTAATCTCCCTATAGATTTTCAATAATTGTCTGTACTGATATTACATTTAAATATCCAATTTCCTTTAATTCTTTTTTTATATTCTCATTTTCATATAATACCGTAATAATCACCAGATCAACCGTCTTTTTACCGTTTTCTGGTTTTACAATATCTATTTCATAACTACACTCCACACTTCCTCTATCTAATATCTCTACAATATTAATATTTTTGCAGCTAGTTATTATTTCATTTAAAAACACTTTTCCAACCATTCCATATCCGTATATAGAAATATTTTTGACATTATTTTTATAAAGCCAAGAAGAAATATATTTTCTGTCCTGATAACATCTAATCCATTTTGCAAATAAACTATAAATTTGCTTATATTTCTGAAACGTTGTTTCACGTATCGCAATATCCTGATAAGATTCATCTTCTAAATTCATATCAATTTTTCTGTATGTTTCAAAAAAACACCCTGCTTTATTCATCTGGCATGCTCTGTACATAGCTAAACTGTTCACTTGTTTATCATATGGTAATAATTCAATCTGATCTTTATGACAGCATATTAACTTTTCTTTAATTTGTATAACATCAGTTATATCTAAATAATGTGTCACATCATGAAATGGAACATGAACTTCATATTCATATACTTCAGTATTTTTACTACAATTTTTTTTAATAAATTCTAATGAATATAAAAATGCCGCTGTATGATCTGGATGATTATCATCTCGCCAAGGCAAAAAAATTTTAGTATAATTCTCAAACTGTATATTTTGCGCGCAGTCTTTTATACTCATCAACGTCCCATCTGCAAACCCCAACCAAGTATAATCATCTATTCCAGCAAATTTCATTTCGTTAATGAATTGATTTTTTCTGATAATTGCTTCTTGCTCAGGAACTACATTAATATTTCCCTGTGAACCATCAGTCATTACAACAACACTACATTTCTCAGGATATAATGATAGTAATCCTCCACATCCTATGCACTCATCATCTGGATGTGGAGCTATTATTAATATTTTATCATCACATTTGATATTAATTAAAATCTTTGACATTACTTTTCTCCAATATTATTTATTTTACAATAAACATTTTAAGCCTTATAGTAACCGAAATCATTTTTTAATGAAAAAACCTCATATTCTGGTTTTATATATTTTCTTATATTTTCTTTTATTTCATTTTCATAATAAAATGTACCAATTAAAATTGTATCCATACTTACATTTGTCAAATTTTTAACACAGAATAAATTTTGTTTCTTACTATTTTCTTTGTCAATAAAGTCAGTTTGTATATTTATTATTTTACACCTGAATTTCCCAAACATTCTCTCAATTAAATCTAAAAATATATTACAATCATCCCCGCGTCCATATATTCCTAAAGTTTTTCTGGCATTATAAAAATCTATCTTCAATAATACTTCTTTTAAACTTTCATTAACTATTTGATATACTCTTTCATCAAACTTGTATTTTTTTTCAATATCGTTTAAAAAGAAGCTACAATATTGAATATCAATTAAAACTGATATATTACAATCTCTCATATCGATTTTTTTAATAGTATTATATACATTATTAAGAACATTCTGTTCAAGAGCTAAATTAATTTTTTTACTCTCTTGCAATGCTCTTCTAATACCACGCATACCAACCATTGTATACAGCGATTTTACAATATTAATACTCTTCTTCATTATGTTTTCATATATATATATCTTATTCATTACTGATAATTCTGTTTTACTTGATGTCATAACAGAATTATCCCTATATCTTCTATGATAAAACACATTATCTATTATCATCATTCTTGGATTACATTCCATAGTTCTATAATAGAATTCCAAATCTTCATAAAACGTCTTTTCTAAAAAAAACAATTTATTATTTAATAAAAAAGTTCTTAAATATAATGTAAAAGTAATATTCAACATTGATACTCTATAATAGTACCTTTTTATAAAATCAACACCATACATAACTTTATTAATATCATTTATCCTCTTATGAAAAAAATATTGTTCACTACTTTTTCCAATAATATCTCCAAAAATATCAGCCGCATATGTAATCATATCCAAATTTATTTTAGAAGCTAAATTGTAACAATAATCTAATGCATTTTTTTCCAACATATCGTCTGAATCAATAAAGCAAACATATTCACCATTAGCAACTTTTAATCCTGCATTTCTAGCTGCTCCCTGTTTTTGATTGTTCTGATTAATAACACTTATATTTGAATAACGCTTCGCATATTGATTTATTAATTGTAAACTTCCATCTGTTGAACCATCATTTACTATAATAATTTCATATGAATCAAGAGTTTGATTCAATATGCTATCTAAACATTCTGCCAAATATTTTTCTGTGTTATATACTGGTATAATCACACTAACTTTCATTTTTAATCACCATGCTATTTATAATCCAATATAGTAACCATTTACAATTCACAACATTTTAAATAATTCCGTGAACGTAGCTGAAATCTACATAGTTACTATATTTTAATTAAATCTAAATTATCCACGGCAATGCCGTGAAAGTGGCTGAAAGCCACATAGTTTCTATATTTTCACTAAATATTGCTATTCACTTATTAAATGAATGAAAAAAGCACATCCATTTGTGATAAAATTAAGTTATTCAAAATCTTATTAAAATAACTCAACGGAGCCATTTATGAGCATTTTAAATACCTTATCCTTAGAAATCAATAGAAAGATTACAATTAATTTCGATAGAAGTGATTTGTCCTCCGATGCAGATCTGCTTCTTAATAAAAGGATTTATAAAGAGGAGTGGTATTGACAGACTTTTATGTCAATCATTTAATACCAATAATTCTGCATTGTTCAGATATCACACTGACAAAGAAAATCTTCTTCGGTTGATATATATGATCATTGTAGATAATGCCTCCCATGAACTTACAAGTGATCCTGTATTTAAACCCATGCTGAATAAAGAGACTTTAGCATCACAACCAAAAATTTCAAGATTACATAATCACATTGGCGAAAATCCCCTAAACCAGTTCTATCCTATAAACTAAACACTTAGGAAGAAGACTTACAGTATTCAGTTACATGAAGCCATCATCCTTAATTTAGATTCAACTCTTCTTAATAACTATGGCAACCAGGAAGAAAATGACTTTAACTTCCATTATTAGGATAATATATATCATCCACTTGTCTGTTATGACAGAATAACAGGAGATTTAATCAAAATCCAGTTAAGCGAATGAACGCAATATTTCAGTACTGGAGCTGTTGATTTTCTCCAACCTGTCATGAATGAATATTTTGAAAATTATCCATCAATTAACTTGCTGCTTCGTGTTAATAGTGTTTTTCCAAACCGTAGCTTTATAAAAAATGTTAAAAGAATTGTACCAATTATGTCATCAGCCTTATAAAAAAAACATTCTCTGTAAAAAACTGTATATCTAGTTGATGAGCTTGATGAAATCACCAAAGAGAACAAAGTTGATTATACTGTGGTTTATGGTAAAATCATGTATCAGGCAAGCTCATGGCCTTACTAAAGACAAGTCGTCTGTAAAATCGAGAAAATTAAAACTCAGTTGACTTACATGTACACATTTATTGTCACAAATATGGATTCATCATCTGAATACATTATCTGATTTTATTGTAAAAGAAGTCCGAGGGAGAATTCCATTAAAGAAATCAAATCCGGCTTTGATTTCACTTCAGTAAGCAGTCATTCAATGCTTGTAAATGTCAACAGACTTCAGATACAGTTAGAAACTAACTTTAAATTTACTAGAGAGATTTTATATCCTTTTTCAGGTAAATAAGACTAATTTTCATGCTACATGAATCAATTTTCCATTCAGATACTGCTCAGTGAATAATTCAGATAACGTTATATTAAATCTCTTTTTTCTTCTTTGCAATTATTATTACATCATCTTCTATAAAACCATATCTTTCGATTTGTTCTTTTGTAAGTACTCTTTTCGGTCTACATATATCTAAATCAAATCCATATTTTGTATAAATATCAGCAAAATCTTTACCATACAATCTAACATGATCCTTTTGTCCGTAATATTTCAATCTTTCTTCCGGTGAAGATATACTAATATCCTCAAATGTATTCATATCATTACATATTGGGAATGAAAAAATAAACATGCCATCATCTTTCAATACACGTCTAATTTCAGATATAGCACTTTTAATATCAACAATATGCTCCAACACATGATTACATATAATATAATCCATTGATTGATTTGCATATTGCATATTAGTTATATCTGTTACATGCATAGCCCGACCTTTTATAATATCCCCTGTATAATAATCTATATTAATATTATTCTTTATAATACTAATTATATGCATTTCCGGAGCAAAATGAAGTACTCTTCCACTAATATGATTAATATGTATTATATTCTGAAGCACATAAAGTAGCCATCTTTCTCTATCAGATGCACCACAAATCGGACAAATGCATTTTTTTCTATATCCTCCTCCAATTACATGATGTTTTTTGAAAACATCTGCACAAATACCGCCTGGTAAAAAACTCTCAACTTTGTTGCCGCAAACTATGCATTCTTTTTCACCTTGTATACTATTTATTTTTTTTACACCTTGATTAGTTTCAATAAAATCAATACAATCATATACATATATATCATTTCTTTTTTTACATAAAACATCATTCTTTATAAGACTTAAAATACTTTTATCCCTTATTGCAAATAAAATATTTATATCATCATATTTTATTAATTCATTCCAAGATATAACTTTAACTCCCTGTATTTGAATTTCTTTTTCAACTTTTGATTGTATAAAATAATCAACCGAATAATTAAGATTTTTTAAGATTCTCAACAATTCTATCCCGTACTTACCAGCTCCATATATAACTATCAAATTATCTTTTACCTATTCCTTTCGCAATAATTATATTTCAATATTTTTTCTTGCGCTATCAATTTTATCCAAAACATACCTAGGATTTTGTATATATTCTTGTGGAACCCAACTTATTTTATATTCATCTACACCATTGTCTTTCAACATTCTTTTTATTGATGCAACAGAATCCGCATTTAATACAGTAATTATTACCTTATCCACCTTTTTATAATTAATTTCCGTTGGATTTTTTATATTTTCATCAATTTCTTTTGATAAAAATTCATAATTTCCATCAACCCATGCAATAATATTGTTTTTCATATATTTATATACATATGAATATGCCTTCACTCCACTTTTACCAGCTCCATATATTACTACTTTTTCATCCTTTTTTATACCACCATAAATACTCAATAATTTATTGGATATTAAATCAAACACTTCTGGACAAAACCAAGCATACATTCTCATTTTATGCATATACAACTGTGTCATTAATTCATCTTTATATTTTGACTCTAAAAAAAAATTTTTCATAACATCAATATGCACATTAACTTTATCTATTATATCGCTATAGTTGTTTCTGGTAATTGAACCATTTACAACTCTATAATGATAATAACAATTATGCGTAACATATATATCATTATTATTAACAAGATATGGATACGTAATTACTGTATCATTAGCCATCTTCCCACCATCTTGTATTATATTAAATAATTTTCTCACTATATCTGTTATAAATAATTTATTCCATAATGTTGCTGGTATTAAAGACTCAAAAAAAATCCCATCATATAACATATACGGAAGAATTTTATTTACAAATTCTTCCCCTTTATAATGTCCTTCTTCAATCTTTGCTATCTTTTTTCTCTCATTTTTCCCATTCACATCTATTATTCCAGACTCAACCATCAATGTATCATTTTCTTTCATTATTTTTAATAAATCATAGTACATATTCTGGTCAATCCAATCATCTCCGTCAACAAATGCCACATATTTACCATTAGCAATTTTTATTGCATTTTTTCTTGCCTTAAATGCACCTTCATTCTGCTGAGAGATTATAATTATCCTAGAATCCTTTTTTTGATATTCATAACATACCGATAGCGAACCATCCGTAGAGCCATCATTAACCAGTATTATTTCTAACTGCTTATATGTTTGATTGATAACACTTTCAAGGCACTGTCTTAAATACTTTTCAGCATTATATATTGGTATAATAACTGAAATCAATTCCTTTCCTTCCATTAACAATTTCTCCTATCAATTAATCAACAAAAAAAACATCTCTTGTATACACTTTGTTTTTCACATCATCAAGACATTTATCATATCTATTGGCAATAATATAATTACTCTTAGATTTAAATTCAATTAAATCATTAACTACTTTTGAGCCCATAAATGTTTCCCCATCATTTAATGTAGGTTCATATATAATAACCTCTACGCCTTTAGCTTTTATACGTTTGATAACACCTTGAATTGAACTGCTTCTAAAATTATCGCTATTATTTTTCATTGTTAATCTAAATGCACCAATTATAATATGTTTTTTATTTACTTTATCATATGCACAAGATTCACAATAATCATAGCCATGCGTTAATTTAAGCACAGTATCTGCAATATAATCTTTACGTGTCTTATTCGACTCTACAACTGCTTGGATTAAATTTTCTGGTACATTATTATAATTAGCCAATAACTGTTTAGAATCCTTTGGTAAACAATATCCACCATATCCGAAACTAGGATTATTATAGTATTGTCCTATTCTCGGATCTAAACACACACCTTCTATTATTTGTTTAGTATCCAACCCTTTGCTTTCTGCATATGTATCTAATTCGTTAAAAAAAGCTATTCTTAACGCAAGATAAGTATTAGAAAATAACTTTACTGCCTCTGATTCTGTATATCCCATATATAAAATATCAACATTATTTTTTAGTGCTGCTTTTTTTAACATTAAAGCAAACTCTTCCGCTTTTTTTTTAATATACACATTTGAATTATCAATCCCAATGATTATTCTAGATGGATACAAATTATCATATAACGCCTTTGATTCTCTTAGAAATTCTGGGCAAAACAAAAAATTCAAATCTGAATATTTACTAGCTATTTTTTTTGTATATCCAACGGGAACTGTTGACTTAATTACAACCATAGCCGATGAATTATATTTCATAATGTTTTCAATAACCAATTCTATAGATGATGTATCAAACTGTTTCGTGTTATTATCATAATTGGTTGGAGTTGCAACTATTATATAATCAGCATATTTATATGCTGATTTTTCATTCATCGTTGCATGTATATCTAATTTCTTTTCAGACAAATACTCTTGAATCAACCCATCTTTTATTGGGCTTTTTTTGTTGTTTAACATATTTACTTTTTTTTCTACTATATCAAGCATATAAACCTTATGTCTCCGAGCCAATAACACCCCAATTGAAAGTCCGACATATCCTATTCCCACAATTGTTATTTTCACATTATTATCCATAAAATTCTCTTTCTATATACTATATTTCTGTAGCACTTGAACATCTTCTGCAAAGAATATCTATACTTTCATCACCGTTAATAGCAGCTTTGATTTTATCAATTTCTTTTCCATTCATTATTTCCGCATATGATTGTTCAGTAAGATTTCCAAGCACATGTTTCATTCCATAATCCATACAACACAGTAAAACTCTTCCATCTGGAAGCAAAATATTATGATTTAAAGCCTGTCCACATAAACTGCATGATATTTTTCCTTTTCTGACTTTTGTGGCTTTTATCAAATTGTCATCATTAATATTTCCAGCTCTATCATGTAACTCATGTATTATTTCGTATTTTCCTTTACATATCTGTCTTACTTTTTCGTCTGGTTCAGCCTGCGCATTACATATATTAACAAATTTTGTTCCATCTTGTTTTATGTAATTAATAACCTTCTCTATTTTTCTATAGTATTGTTCATCTGTTTTTATCTTCGCATAACCATATTTATCAGCTACATGTAATGTAACAAATGCTACTGGAAGCTTTAATAATTCCTCAAGTTGCCTTCCATCAATTCCAACAAGTGTAGTATATAAATCCACTTTTCTTCCTGTTAAAATCGCATATTTCATCATTTCTATACAACTAGGATTAAGTAGCGGTTCAGCCATTCCGCAAAAAAGTATATTACAATTCAATGGTATTTTATCAATACATTTAATAAATGTTTCCATACTCATCTGAACATCTGATTTATTTTTTTTACTATAATTTGATATAAGCGTTTTCTGGGGACAATATCTACAATTAACTTTGCATCCTATTCTTGTTGTTATCTCCAATGTTGGTGTATTATCATCATAACCACTTCTAATTCCGCCATTATCTATGTATTTATATCCATATATAACATTACGCATATCAAAATGTTTATTTTGTAAAATATTCTGTACAAGATCACTATTAAATCTATTTAGACCTAATACAAGACAACATTTTTTTTGTAAAATATCCTCTACTGAATATATTGGTTTTCCAAATAACTCAGTTTTTTCAGGTTTTGTTTCAACAAACGCATCTATTCTAATATGAAATTCATTTAACAAATTATAAATATTACGTCCGTATACACCTGTTCCATATATATATATACTATCTTTACTTTCTTTTATTGCCTCTATATCTTTTTTTAAATTCATCATGAATATTCTTCCTCTTGTATCCATTTATCCACTATATCAGCTACTCTTCCTGCTGCTTTTCCATCTTCCAAAAGCTTCATTTTATCAAAAGTTTTTTCTAATTTATCCAGATAACTTTCTTTATCAAACTCTTTTATATTGTTTTCTAATTCTTCATTATTTTTTGACATAGGAAATGGAATCTCGTCAATATTCCATGTTAATTTTCCTCTATCTGCTACATAATCATCCAGATCGTCCACATAAAGAAAAACCGGAATTCTCATATATGATGCATCAAATGCAGCACTAGAATAATCAGAAACAAAAGCATCCATTGCTGCAAGCAGTTCGTACATATCATCAACAGCTGTAACATCAATTATTCCATCTTTAGTATTTTCATAAGAAATTCCTCTTAATGCTAATTGTGGATGCAATCTGACAAAAACAACCCATGTCCCACCAAATTTTTTTTCAAGCGCACACTTTAATCTTCCAAAATCTATTGTTCCTATATCAGCAAATACTTTACGCTGCTCACTTTGACTTCCACCCCTAAATGTCGGAGCACACATTACAATCTTAGCATCAGAAGATAAGTTATATTTTTTTCTAATTATATTTCTTTTTTCTTCTCTTGAATTAAATAATACATCACATCTTGGAGAACCTGTTTTCTTAACTGGCTCATTCCAAAATGCATTTTTCCATATATTAGAACACCAATCAGAATTAGATAATAATACATCAACATTTTTTGCATCGGCAACACTAACTATTTCTGCTATTCTTGAAAACAATTTTCCTCTTAACCTTCCAACCGGCTTAAATCCAACCGGTCCATGCCATGTAAGTATATAATGTTGCTGCTTTCTCTTACGTGTTCCATAGTTTTTTCTTGCATTATCAATCCATATTCCAGCCGTTGATAAATGATATGCCCTATTCCATAAATTGTTTTTTTTCTTCTTTATCTGTGGTGGAAAATCCTTAGACATATCATTAACCAACCAATACATATCATACTTTACAAAATTATTCGTCTTTTTTTCTCTATTTATCAATTCTTCTGCAATATACTTGGGATTACAGCAATATCCCCCTCCTTCAAAAGCACTAAAAACTATTTTGTTTTTCTTCATAGGCAATACTCCACATATGTAATATGGAATTCTGCTTATCCCTGCTTTTATTTTACGTTTTAATATATAGGCATTTATTTTCATATCACTGCTTTCTTTATCATTCTGCAATAAAACTATTATATGTTCTTTTTAAACCATCTAATAATTTTATCTTAGGATTCCATCCTAGTGTTCTTATTTTTGTAGTATCCAAACCAACTCTTACATATTTACAATAACCGCCTGTATCATTTTCTTGCTTATAAATAACTTTTATTTTATTCCCAGCTATGTCAGATAAAATTTGTGCAACCTCTCTTATTTTCATTGGCTCATCTTCATTTGCAACATTGTAACTGTCACACTTATCACCATTTAGCAATACAATCATCATTGCTCTGACTGCATCTGTTATATAGCAAAAAGCTCTTTGTGCATCTCCTGCACTCTTCATTACTATATCAGTACCATCAACAGTATTATTCATAAAGTCTGCCATCACACGACCATCATTTTTAAGATTCATACCAGGTCCGTATGCATGTGCCATTCTTACAACATTATAATTAATCCCATATACATCACTATATGCTTTAAATATCTGCTCTCCCATGCGTTTGCTTTCTGGATAGCACGATCTTGAATCCTGAGGTTCTAATATTCCCATGTCACTTTCTTTTATTAATTCAATATTTTCTGGCATTTCCCCATATATTTCACGGGTTGACACATACAATATATTCTTTACATTTTTATTCTTGGCATATTCAAGAATATTCTTTACTCCTATTGTATTAGCATCTATAATCCCTATTGGATTTGTTTTTATGCAATACGCACTACATGAACCAGCAGCATGTATTATATAATCAACATTATCATTTAAATAAAGTTTATCACATATATCCTGATTTATTAATTCCATATAATCTAATCTTATATATTCACCAAAATCCCCTATCGCTTTTTCTTTATTTCTAACTAATATATATATTTTAATATTATAATTCATTCGCTCGTTCATATATATAAATAAATATGTGATATATCTAGCCAGCATGCCTGTAGCTCCCGTAATTAACACAGAGCTATTCTTTAATTTTTCCCAGGAAATGTTTCCATCCCCTAATATTTCTTTTATATCATTTTGTACAATCTCGTTTTTGTATAGCATAAGTTACTCCAATCCATATATCTGTGAATTTTCCTGAGCATCCAAAATAGCTCTCATTATATAAAAATCCTGTGGTGTTGTTACTTTTATGTTTTCTATTGGTCCATCTATAAGATACATCTTTTTTCCATAATAACTCATCATTGTACATGAATCTATAAAATCTTTCTTACCTTCTCTCAAAGCCTTGTTATGAATAGCTAGAATTTCATCAAGCCAAAAACTCTGGGGTGCTCTTGCAATCCTTGAATGTGACCTATCTGGAATATGTTTAATCGAAGCATCATCATTGATCTCCATTATTGTTTCTGTCACCTTTATACTAGTGATAGCTGACCCGTTTTTCATTACTGATGTAATATTATTATTTATAACATCATCATTAATCAATGGTCTGACTCCATCATGAATTAATACTATGGCATTTTGACCATCTGCAATATCTTTTGCAACATTCAAGCCTGCATATATGGACATTTGTCCTGTTTCTCCACCTGGGACAATCTTTTTAACTTTTGACATATGATAATATTCTATTAGATGTGATAAATAATCTATCCAGTCTTTTATACATGCTATTACAATCGCATCAATATTCTCGTTATTTTCAAACTTTTCTAAGGTATGAATTATAATAGGTTTATCATGCATCTTAAGAAACTGTTTTGGTTTATCTTTGCTATTCATTCTGGTTCCAGTTCCTCCAGCAAATATTACAGCTATGTTCATATTAATCAGACTCCGTTCTTAGTTTTTATACCACGCAACATAAATATATTATCATATTTCCAAGCATAGCTCTTTCCCACCAACAAAATCATTATCAAAATAAAATCCTTCAAGAATATCCTTTGATACATCACACATTCCATTAAGCATATTGTAAAATAGAATATCCTCAAGGCTTTCTTTTCTATCTTGCATCACCTTTACATAGTTCTCACTATTTATAGCCAACATCTCTTTATATACATTTATGTAATCGACAATAAAATCAACCACACCACAATTTACTTTTTCTTTAATATAAAAATATTCCTGGCTTTTCTTATCAGTTTCACACTTTACCCCCTGATTATCAACGTATCTAACCATCCCATGAGGAGCAGTAATAAATGTTTCTATATACATGTTCTTTTTTCTAGCAAGACTTTTTTCTGCAGTATAATCATCACCATACTGAAAACATCCGTACATAGATATATCATTTATATACACATTATCTTCTGATAAGCATGCATAAAAGCAATATCCCTTCGTGTTAAGCCCTGTTAGTCTTTTCAAATAATACTGATTCGTACCATAATAGCCTAAATCAACTGTTCCATAAGATAACCATGCTTCCATATCACCATCAGCTTTAAGATATCTAAGATAATTCTCCCTTTCTATCTTAGCCTGTTCCATTATTTTATCTTTATATGGCTGAATCCATTTTAATATGCTCTGACTTTCTCCTACTGCATTTATCTGCCTGTCATTATATTCAGCGGTTTCATCTGTCACCTCTATTTCAAACCTTGATTTCATATAATCAGCCAATGTTCCTACATATGGGAAAGCTATGACTCTCTTAAAATCCTCTTCATTCTTCATGGTTGCCATATATATGAGTCTTCTTGATATAGGAAGATAACACCAGTCCTGCTTATATCCATCATTCAACAATTCTGACACAATCTTATAATCTTTTTCAAGCAAATAACCATCCCTTGCAAAGAATAATAACTTGTCTATTCCATCCTTTCTTGAATTGTAATAAAGCCATATAAGAAACTTTTCTAATAGCGGTCCATAAACACAATATCCATAAACCTCACTATCATCAAAAGATACTTTACCACTTGTACTACACAATGCAAATGGACTATTAAACAGCTTTGAAGTTACTAATCCGAGACTTATGCTATCTGATACTGTATTAACATATGATGCTAATTCTGATATAGACGAATTGGTAAGCATATCTTTAGCACTCATGATATAATATGAATCTATTCCATACTTTGCCGGATTCTGGACATCGCCTATTTTGTTATCACCTATATGCAGGCAGCTGGCATCTTTATTAGCCTCACAAACTATTTCTGAATAATGTTTCCATATCGAACCTGATATTTTATCCGATTTCTTCTCACATGATATCCATATATGTTCATCATCTGGCTGTGTCACTCCACATTTATCTAATATACGCTTAATATCCGACAATGTATAATACATATCACTTATAAGATACACTTCCTTGCCAACAGATATACAGTATTCATACAGATCCACCATATCTCTTCTTGCAATGCATAAATCTATATCTGTATCTTTCTCCAATTGCATAATATCCATTATATTCTTATCTGTAAGATTAGTCGTTTTCTTTATCTGCTGATATATTTCACTTATAGTTGCATGTGGACCACATTGAGCTGCAGCTTGTGATCTTATACTATCGATTCCACAATCTATGTTCAATTCTGCTCTTACTTTTTCTCCCAATAATCTGAATACATCCTCTGGAGAAAATATTTTTCTCATTATCAATGTATCAAATATATCAAACGAAACAATATCAGCTTTATCCACCTTATCTTTTAACTCTTTGTATGAACTATTCCAATATTTATTTTGCTCATAGCTTGTATCTTTATCTGATAGGCAAGCTAATCTCCCATCTGCATAATAGACTGGAATTTTTACAATATCAGCTATTCTTTTATATATAATATCATAATTGGATGGATCTGAATTAATTATTATTATATCAGCCTTTTCTTCTATATGTTCTATTGATATGACATCAACTCCACACAATTCTTTCCCCAGATTACTTTCAGTTCTATCCAGAAGTCCTACAATATTAAAGTCAGTTATTCCTGGCAAAAGTGTTGCACTTCGTCTTCCCATACCATATATCACAATTCTCTTATTTTTCATATGTGAAAAAATATGCCTAAAAGTTTCAATTTCTATCTCATATTTAGACTTCTGTTCCATAATGTTTCTTTCCTTAATGCTGTATTTGCATAACCTTGTTTTTATAGACAGCTTTATTTTCTACGTCTGTTCTGCTGCTTTTACAAACTCTGTGTTGTCATTACCACAACCACCACATATTTTACATAATTTCACAAATCCTTTTTCTATGTTGCCATTACTATGCTCCAATATAGCTTCTTTTGCGCTGTCATCATCATTAAGTGTTCTTAAATCCACATAATCATCTGATACGTTTTTTAATAATTTTGCTTTATCCGCACTCCACGATACATGACAATAATAATATCTGCCGTCATTAAGCCCATGGAATATTGGTCCACATGAAAGCATATGTTCTCTTACTTTGTCAAAATCATACATTCGGTTATTAACAGGAAATCCAAAGTCACACCATCTTAACGAACGATTAACCTGATATCTAAGTCCTGCCTCTGATATCTTAGCAACTGATTCATCAAATCTGGTCTTATAGTCAACAACATCTGTATAATCACTAAAGTCATACTTTACATCATATTTTTTAGACACTTCTATAAGTCTACCATCCGGTAATAAAGTTCCATTCGTTATAATGCCAATATTGCCTATTCTGTTACTATATTTATCACCAATCTGTTCTATCATATCAGCGAGTTCTTTATTGATAAGCGGTTCTCCACCAAGCAGCCTATATGACACTATATAATCCACATGCCTGAATAATAATTCTAAATCTTCCAATATGTCTTTAGCTGTATAATCTATGTGTTCTTTATAATATGGCATAAACATATTGCAATGCTTGCATTTCAATGTACATCTTGATGTTATTGTACTATGAACCTCCATAAGGCATACTTTTTTCTTATAATGCCAGAACCATTCTGTAAGAAACTGCTCCATAGAACAGTAATCTTTACCAGCCTGAAGTCCTAATTTATCTAAATCTTTTCCAACTGATGCAGCATTGCGATTTGCAGTCATTATTACTATTTTATATTTTCTTAATTCCTCTTTCGCTTTACTTATATGTTTTACTTCTATTCCCTTAAACTCAACTCCACATTTTTCAATATTACCATCTACTATGCACACAACATGAAAGTTATCTTTAAAAAAATGTAGATTATCATGTGCTACTTTTCCAAAACCATATATAACTAACTCTTTGACATTTTTCCAATCTTCTGTTAATCCGTATTTCATATCTATCTCCAAAACGAAAAGCCCTGCATACAAATGCAGGGCTTCATCTCATATCATATATCTATTGTTATTATAAACCAATATAATACATTATTAAGCGACTCCATTCGCACAGGCTTATATCTCTATAAAATAATATACGCCAATTATTATAAATCCTTTTATATAATATTATATCGGTATGTTAAACATTTTCTTAACCCAGGCACAAGGGTTAATGTTTATCGTACATTATATCTACCAGCAAATTCTATACTTGCTGCTCTTTCTGCTTCATTTTGCCTTATCTTCTGTCTAATAGCTCTATCAAGTTCCTCCATACAACTACTTGAAACTGGTATTTTTTCTACAGGCTTTATATCAGGCATAACAGACACATAATTTAATTTAACTCTCTTTATAGCCATAATACATCACTCCTATCTTTATGTGTATATTTACTACACATAAAACTATTATATTTATGCTTATTGTTTTTGTCAACAATAAACTTAATATTATTATAACAATTAATTATTATAATAATTCTACTCATGTCTATTTTTCATTTTATTTTCAGGCAAATGTAAGTTGTGATTATAAGAATCAATAGGCTCCCATTTGTCTAGCTTTTCAAAGACTTCATCATTTCCAAACAACATTCCTACATTTACAATGTTTTTATGACACATTAATACATAATAGGGATAATGAAACAATAATATACTTTTTGTACCATAATCAGGTGATGATGTTGCATCTATAACAATTTCTCCACTTGCTTTTCCTCCACGATATCCTTTTTCGTCATAAATTTCACACACCCATATAAACCTTGGTAATCTGAGTTTATTATAAACTTTACATAAATACTCGTTCTTTTTACTTAGATTAGACATTCTTTGATATTTATAATTTCTTGATGAACACATGAAAAGACGTATTATAACTGGCTTTTCTTTCGAACCTATATTAGGATAAAACTTTTGTATTCCTATATCTTTACTTGCTAAAGCTGATGTACTTATATCATAAGCATCCTGAGCCTCTAAAAACATTCTTTTGTATAACGGAACCATTAACACTTCTGGTTCATAATCTCCTAATATGTATTTATCTGATTTATTGATATTATGCGATTTTTCTACTTTCCATTCCATTTCTTCATATGGCACATGTCCATCATCCATCATTATATAATTCCTACATAAATCCGACGAATCTACAATCCATATATAATTTCCTATTTCCTTATCATAAATAGCATATATTTTTTTACCAATATCTTTATAATTAATCTCTCCATGACCTATACATACTACTGAATGTTTTGTTTTCTCATCAACTTTAACCCCGATTGCAACTGGTATACCTGATTCAATATAGTAATGCATTACTCTTTTAAACTGAGAACCATCAGCGAATAATTTTTTTGCATATAATCTTGGATAAAATCCCATTTCTGAGAATACTTTTGTTATTGTTGCATATTTTAATCCCCTGGCTGGTAAGGCTCTTTCAAAATCATTTTTTTCAACTATTGATACGATATCACTAGGTAATATACTCCTATATTCACAATATTTTTTCCCAAAATAATCCATGAGATTTAATATAGTTACCTCTGCACATGTGGTTGTTTCTCCATCTTGCATAGAAAATGGAAATGCATTTATTTGCAATCTCTTTCCATAAACTGTTGCTGAATATCTTGCATATCGCAAATATATATTCTTATCCTTTAACAAAAAATGGGGATTAAGAAGGCAACGCCCTATTTTACCGCCTCTCAATGGTCGTATAACTATCGTTCCTACAAAGTTATCCTGTAATTTTTTTGTACTTAAATCACAAAAATTATAACAATCTAATTTTTCAAATATATTACCGCTAAATACAAACAACCTTTTACAAAATCTACTATATTCACCATGTTTACAAGAAAAATGCATATAATAACTATCTCTATAAATTTTATCAATATATTTTTCTTCAACTAAAACTGTAAGTGGCAAAATATTTTTTAACAGCAAATAAAGAATTTTATAAGAAGTATCCTCCAAAAGTATTTCTTCTGATTCTATATTCTCACCATATTCTAATATATCCAATAAGAATGTTATCAATTCTGGTTCTGTATTTATAATAATATTTTTCATATAATCATCAGCTTCATATTGTGATTGTTTTGTATTTTCCATAATTAGCATCCTTCCTTAATATTATTTATCTATTGTACAAGCATCCATCTCTCCCCAACTTTTTTTATAACATTTTGTTCTTCTAAACTCTGAAATGATAATTTTATTTTTCTTATATCACAATTACAATTCTCATATTGAGATAAATATATACATTTCCATTCATCAGATTGATAGTCACATTTTCCATCTCTATTAGCTGTAACAACTTCACTTATATCAAACAATCTATTTTTATTACCTATACACAATTCTATTATTTTGGCATAAATACAATAGTCTGTATCCTTAATTTTTTTTATTGCTGACACTATTATATATATTAATTCCGCTCCTATTAATACAGGTTCTATTCCTTTTGAGATAAAAAAATTCCAAATATAAATATACGTTTTATGAATTAATTCTTTCTTGATATTATCAAAATTTATAACCAAGTGTGTATGTAAAATTTGCCCTTGGTATTTATCATCCTCTTCATTTGAATACCAGTGATTCAATTCATCTTGTTTTACAACATTGCAAGCTCTATCTTCTGATTTATTCAATAGAACATATACAAAAAATTTCGCTTCTTCATATGGCATATTGAAATCTTTTTCCAAGACTGCAATTATTCCTGAAATGGTTCCCTTTATTACAATTTCTTGATTTTCCATAATTCTCCCCTTTTAACAAAATTAAATATCATTCAAATATATTTTTATATCTCAATTCCCATCTGCCTATACACTTCCTTCTTCTGCTTCTTATAAAATGGATAGTCATGATCTGCCCTTACCATTCTCGGTGTCATATAGCTATCACCATATTTCTGTCTAAGTATAGGCTCATATCCCACAGGAACTGGTACCTCTATATACTCAAATGGCATATATATACTCTCACTATAATATTCCTTAGGATATACGTCTGCAGGACGCAGACATGCATGATCAGTCATTATAGCTACCTTATCGGAATCAGCATCTGTATACAACATCCGGAATCTTTCCGAAAGTTCAAATATCTGAGTCTTTATATTCCTGCTATCATCAAACTTCACATTATACTGCCGTTCTATTTCCTGTATGCTTTTCTGTACCTCTGGCATATTTCTATTTTCCTCATTAACCAGCTGTCCAAATATATCAAGCACCTTTAATATCTGGCACTGTATTTCATCCTCTTCTTTATCTGGCGCCACATAGTCAAGTGGGAATATATCAAGTCCTACTATATATGGACATCCATAGAACTCATCCTGTTCTTCTTTACTAAATCTTATTCTCTTTCCATTTACTATTCTTGATGTAAAGGCTTCCCAGCCTTCGTCTGTATGTATATTAACTATGTTGTAACCTGGCATCTCTTTCTCTGCTATACTACAGAACTTGTTATAATCTGGTCTTTTCATGGTAATATCCATATCATCATCCCATGGAACGAAACCTTGATGTCGTACGGCACCAAGTAGTGTACCCCAGTCTGCAAAATACTGTATATTATTCTTTTTACATACTCTGTCAACTTCCATAAGCACCTTCATCTGGGCTGCCCATGTTTTCTTCATCATACTTTCTATATAAAAGCCATCTCTTATCTCTCCTTCAAGATATCCTTCTGGTATCTGCATAACTTATCCTTTCTTCATTGGTTATTCTCCATTAACAACCTTGCATACACAACATCCATCATTTCATCAATATCAACTGAATGTTTCTTATCCATAATATACCCATATTCATTATCATTAAAGCTTGTTTCATTATTAATATCAATAATCCTATTGATGTATATGGCACCATTAACCCTATAATATTTTTTCATATCCTGTCTTCGAATTGTACTTGATAAATCTAACAGTTTTTCAAGCTTCATATCTTCACCTATCTGTCTTATCAGCACTGGCGAATCATTAACCTCACTTACAGATACAAGCGATTTCACTTTCTTATCACAGAATTCCTCTATTGCACCTTTGATATCATCTGTATTTCTAAGCGGTGAGGTTGGTTGAAGTAATATCAGAATATCATACTCACAACCTCTGCATTTCATCTCATTTATTGCATGTAACACAACATCAAGTGTTGTTGACCAGTCCTGTGCCAACTTATCTGGTCGTATAAAAGGTACATGTGCTCCATATTTTACTGCAACATCTGATATTGTTTTACTATCAGTCGATACAATTATATCATCTATATATCTGCATTCTCTTGCAGCATCTATTGTATGTGCTATAAGTGGCTTTCCACACAAATCTATTATATTCTTATTTTTTATTCCTTTACTTCCACCTCTGGCAGGAATAAGTGCCATAATTCTTTGATTATTATACATTGTCCTTTATCTCCAGGTCATAGAATTGTTTTTGCAAGTTCTTATCCCATATATCTGATGCAAGTATATTCATAAACTTTTCAGTACTTGTTCCATCTCCAAACTTAATGCTTGGTTTTCTATATTTTTCAATGATATCTATTGCCTTACATATATCTTTTTTATTTTCTGTAACCCATTGCACATTAGTAAGTTCTGCAAGACTATATCTGTTTTTCTGTCTTGTTCCTATATCTATAGCCGGAACACCATATAATCCGGTTTCCCGTATTCCTGCACTCGAATTTCCTATCATAAACTGTGCATTTCTAAGAAGACTTAGAAAATATTCAAATCTTATAGATGGATATACTTTTATATTAGGCATATTTTTAAATCTGCTATATTCGTTCAATATAATTTCTGTTCCATAGTCATTATTAGGATATATGACTATATAATTCTTTCCAGATTCAATCACTCCGTCTACAACTTCTCTGATATGCTGACCTATCTCATCATGCTCTGTTGTTACCGGATGATACATTAGAATACCATATTCTTTAAATGGTATCTGATAATACGCTCTTACATAATCTATATCTGGAAGCTTATTAGATAACATAAGATCTATATCTGGTGACCCTATTATATATATCGAATCAGGTTTCTCTCCAAGCTGTATAAGTCTGTTACGCGCCTCTTCATTGGATGCCATATGCACATGTGACAACTTAGTTATAGCATGACGCAGTGAATCATCTATCGTTCCGCTAAGTTCTCCTCCTTCAATATGTGCTACCAGAATATTGTTCAAAGCACCTACTATAGCACCTGACATAGCATCTATCCTGTCACCATGAACAACTATCATATCCGGCCTGTTTTTTGAATTAGATATATACCCTGTCATATCACATATAATATTGCCAAGATTATAGCTCATGCTTTTTGAATAATGCTGTCCAAATGCAATGTATGTATGTGAATATCCATCCTTTAGTACTTCATTGTATGTACTTCCATACTGTTCCAACAGATGCATCCCTGACACATATACATCTGCCTCATAATCATCACTTACATCAACTGCTTTAATAAGCGACTTAATCTTACCATAATCGGCACGTGTTCCTGTGATAAATAGAATTCTTTTCATATAATGTTACGCTTTCTTTTATTGAATATAAATTACATTTATTATATACTTAATGCAGCTTTTAAACAAGTAATTATATATATTGTGAGGTACGCTATGACAAGTAAATTCAACATTGGAAATATTGAAATCGGAGAAAACTGTAAGCCGCTTGTTATCCCTGAGATTGGAATTAATCATAATGGAAGCCTTAAGGTTGCCATGAAAATGGTTGATGCAGCTTACAGAGCAGGTGCAAGACTTATTAAACACCAGACACATATAGTTGAAGATGAAATGTGTAGTGCAGCAAAAAAAGTAATTCCTGGTAATTCTAATGATTCTATATATAAAATAATGCAGGATTGTGCTCTCTCAGAAGATGAAGAACTCGAATTAATGAAATATACTGAATCAAAGGGAATGGAATTCTTAAGCACTCCATTCTCTCGTGCTGCTGCTGTAAGACTTGAAAAATTCAATGTAAAGGCATTCAAAATAGGTTCTGGCGAATTAAACAATTATCCTCTTATAGAGCATATTGCTGAATATGGTAAACCTATGATTGTATCAACAGGCATGAATGATATTAAAAGCGTTGCAACAGCGGTTAATATTCTAGAAAAAAAAGGGGTTCCTTATGCTCTCATGCATACAACTAATATTTATCCAACCCCTGCACATCTTATAAGACTCGGTGCTATGCAGGAATTAATGAAAGAATTCAATGGTGTTCCAGTCGGATTATCAGATCACTCGCTTAATAACAATGCATGTATAGCTGCTATAGCACTCGGTGCTAAACTAGTAGAACGTCACTTCACTGACACCATGGACAGACAAGGACCTGACATTGTATGTTCTATGGATGAAGCCAATCTCAAGCTGCTTTTACAAGCTGCCAAAGAAGTTCCTTCTATGTTAGGTGGCAAAAAAGAAGCTGCCAAAGAAGAACAGGTAACTATTGATTTTGCTTTTGCATCATGTGTAACAATTAAAGACATAAAAGCTGGAGAGGCTTTCTCAATAGATAATATTTGGGTAAAACGCCCAGGTACTGGTGAGATACTTGCCAAAGACTTCGAGTCACTTATCGGGAAGCATGCTATTAAGGATATTCCTACTGATACTTTATTGTCTTGGGGTATGATTAATTAATATTTTGAATTTATTGACACTCATACCTTATTATAACTATATTAAACATATTTATTTTGTAATTTTTTTCGGAGGCGCTAACCATATGCTTACATTCCCACCAGAATATTTCCAACCAGAAACCCGCGATGGTTTTTATATAGATTCTAAAATGAAACATGCCTGGGCTGCACAGCTTGAAGTTCTTGAAGAAATTAAGCGTATATGTACACTTCATGATATACGCTTTTTTGCTGACTGGGGGTCTTTATTAGGAGCTGTAAGACATCATGGTTTTATTCCATGGGATGATGATCTAGATATAGGTATGTTAAGAGATGATTATATGCGTTTTCTAAATATTGCACCAGCAGAACTCTCTCAGTTCTTCGAACTTAAAAGCCTGTATAACGATCCATCTCACGATAATGTCAAGTGTCGTGTCATAACTGGACGATTCATGAACTTTGATAAAGATTATCTTCTTAGATTCCACGAATGTCCATATGTCATTGGCATTGACATATTTCCTATCGATTATATACCAAGAGATAACACACGTATGAAGGAACAGACAGAGCTTATAGAACTAGTTATGAGCATAGCTGCCAGCATCCCACATGAGCCTCCTTATGGTGAAGAAGCTATAAACCTGATACATAACCTTGAACATTCTTTAGGAATAACTTTTAATTGGAATAATCGCATATTTCATGAACTAAAGAAGCTTGTAGATATACTATCATCTTCCTGTCCATCAAAGGACGCCGACGAGGTATGCTCTATGATTGATCTTGCTGGAGGATGGGATTATCATGCTCTTAAAGAATGGTACGCTACTTCTTCTGATATGCCTTTCGAGAATACTAGCATTCCTGTACCAGTTGGATATGATGGTATATTAAGAATAAAATACGGTGAGGACTATATGACACCTATACAGCGGTCAAGCTCTCATGATTATCCATTCTATAAAAAGCAGGAAACCGCTCTAAAGGATGTTATTGAACAGCAATTCAATATACATATCACCGATGATGAATTTCAGGAACTTCTAAAGCAGAAAATCTCAGAATCCCTGAATTCATGACATAATGTGCGAAAACCCGACAGTCCGGAAAAGCTACAGCTTTTTCGGACATGCACGGCGGAGTAAATAATATTTTAATACAACAAGCGCAAAAGAAAAGAAAGCGGCTGCTTAGCATTACGAAAGAGCAAAACTAATTAAGGTAGTTCTGTGGCAGATTCGTAAATATATCCGTCGCCCCAAAATATTTATACCCATCAAGTGCTGCTTCTTTTAACTCCCTGCCATCATTAAAAAACGGTTCATCTACATTCCATGCCCTGACAGGCATATCCTTCATATCCTCTGGCAGCTCATATACAAGTCCGCCTATATATGGATGAAGTGCCTCTGCACCAGTCTGCCTAGCCATAGTTATACACTCTTCCAGCGATACTGCTAAAACACCTGTCTTTGCATTACTATCCAGCTGCTTTATTATAGATACTGATTCTACTAGAAATGATGACCACACTATATGACTTTCCATATCATGTTTTTTTACAAGCTCCATAGCTTTCTTTTCTATTCCTGCATATCTTACCACACTTGTCTTAAGCTCTATATTGATACGCTGTCCTTTATCTTTACAATAAGGCTTCATCATGGCAAGAACCTCTTCAAGTGCCGGTATCTTACATGTCTTTCCATCATTGGCCTGTATATCTATGGACTTAATCTCATCAAATGTACACTTGCATACTTCTTTATCTATACCTGTTACTCTCTTAAGATTCTCATCATGGAACACAATGATTTCGCCATCTGATGTAAGCTGTATATCAAGCTCTATTCCAGCAATTCCCGGAAGTACAGCTGCTGCCCTGAAAGCCTCCATTGTATTTTCAGGATATAATGTACAGCATCCTCTATGTGCCCATACAGCTGGCAGAGGCTTCCTATCTCCCTGTTTCATAAACAATGCTTGTTTTGTATCATATACTGGTCTGTTCCATGCCATCCATCTCTCCATAACATCTGCCATGGCTGTACTTATATAATCACTTGTATCATCTATCCGGCTACTTATCTTGCTATAGCTTTCAATTTTTACAAGAAATTCTCTTAACTCATACTGAAGTCCTGAGCCTTCATATGCATATCTATATTTTTCTATCTTATTAGGATCTTCATATCTTATCTCGAACTCTTTTGTAAGCCACCATGGAGACTTTGCAAGTATATATCCATTCGTTCCTGTTATTAACAGCTGTCCCTCCGTCTTTGCTCCAAGTCCTGTTTTAACAATCGCTGTTTTATCATTATAATCTATGAACGCCTTTGTATATGCATCTACTCCATTCTGTGCCCTCACGCACGTAAATGATATATTATCGTATGTATATCCCATAAGCTCAAGAACAGGAAGAAGGCCATAGCTTCCGAATTCCAGAAAGCTTCCATTATAAATATCATTCATATATTCTCTTGTGTTAAGCTTAGTTAATCTCGAAAATGCAGCCTCCACATCAACTATTCTTCCTATTTTTCCACTTTTAGCTGCATTGATAAGAGCCTTGTATCCAGGACAATACTTAGTCTTTAAAGCTTCCATACACACGAGACCATTTTTCTTAGCAAGTTCTATAAGCTCTTTTACATCACTCTTTTTTAGTGCCATAGGTTTTTCACACAACACATGCTTTCCTGCCTCTAGTGCTCTCCTGCTATACATATAATGAGTTTCGTGAGGTGATGCAATATATACTGCATCAACATTTTCTAAAAATATATCTAAGTCAGACGTATAAACAGGTATACTATGCTTCACTGCAAATTTTTCTGCACTTTCTATTCTCGGATTGTATACACAATATACTGATGAACTCTCTACTCCCTGCAGTGCTGTATCTACGAATCTCGATGCTATTCTGCCTGTTCCTATAATGCCTATATTCATATTTTTCTTTCCTCACAAGTTCTATAAATTACATTTATTTTTTATGTTATGATGTACTAGAGTTGCCACACCGCTATGCAATTCTCGCAATCTTTAAACACCATTTACGCATTATCTATACTCTCTGCCATATATTTACCTATATCGCATATGGTCTTTAACACAGCCCCTGTCATTGGCTTTGGAAAACTATTAACACATGGATATGTTTCAAAACTCAGTGTTCCATTGAACCCTGTATCTTTCAAACCTTTATATAATCTTTCCCAGATCTGTCCATCGTCTTTACTGTTTCCAAATGTATAAGGCATCTGATGAAGATCTCCTATAGCGTCATTTTCATGAATATGCAACACCTTAAGTCTGCTCCCCATTACTTTTATGAATTCATAAGGATCTCTTTTTACCAACTGCAAATGTCCAGTATCCAGACAGAATCCAAAAAGTTCTTCACCTGCCATCTCATTAAGTGTATCTATATACCATACTGCATCATATGGATCTGCACATACACCTTCCACTATTCTCTGCCCCATACCCTCGTAAAGGTTCTCGAAACACACTCCAACCTTACACTGCTTCAACATCGGTATAAGCATTTTAAAGTATGCTATATTCATCTTCTTTTCTATATCTTTATTATATTTATACTGCATTTTAAAAGGGTGTATAACAACCCATGGAACACCAAGAACACTTGCTATATATATACTTTTAGGTATAACTGTACCTTGCATATAATCGTTTTGTTTATCTCTTCCTTCTACCCTGACAGGATAAGGTGCATGCATCTGCGATGGACATATTCCATATTTATTCATAGCTTCAACATACTGGCTAAAATATACACCTAACTCTTCGATTGATGCATCAAAAAACTGATTAACATTACCTGCATATAAATCAGAGTTCTTAAGAAATGTATCTATATTAATATCTACCCTTGTAAAACCAGCATCACTTATAAGCCTGAAGCCCTTATCTATATCCATTTCGGGTAATATTCCCTTGGTCTGTACACCTATATCTAACATACTTGTTTTCTCCATTCTATTCTGATGTCTGTTGTAAATATGCATTATATAAATTCACATAATCATCCAAGATATATTCTATTCCCATATATTAGAATTGTCCACTTATTGTATCATAATTCATATTTTATTCTATAAAACATAGCCTAAATCATTTCAATATATTTAGGGCAAATACCACTAATTTATGATATAATCCAATTGAGTTATATATTAACAGATTCTATATACAATATACAGGAGTTTCGTACAGGAATATGATTAACAATAATATCACTAACATCATAATAACTGCATCTACATACATGGACAATGAACAATATGATAAAGCCATTAAAGATATATCTTTAGGCATCTCTTATGATCCTGACAACTATGAACTTATATTCATGGAGGCTTTATGCAAAGAAAAACTTGGCTTTATAGAATACGCATACTATGACTATCGCCTTGCCATATATCTTGCAAAAAAAAGTCCAATTACTTCATCTAATAACGACTTAACTATAATACAGGAACAATTTAATAGAATGTGCTCATATTGTAGCGCAGATAGCTATAAGCTTGGTAAAGCCCTTGAAAATCTAATTATGGAAAGAATCCGCCTTAAAGAATATAATAACACTTTCGAATTTCTTAAATTATTCATATATGATACTAACTCATTTTCTGCTAATATAAACCTGACAGAAAAAAATATGCTTCTTTTTATGATGCTTGAAATTTATAACTGTGAACATTCCCATAGTAATGAACAGAATTTTCGTGATATTTTTCAAAGGTTTAATAATAGTTACGATGAATTTTACTCAATATACTACCCACTTAAATTTGCATTAAGACGTATATGGTTTGGCATTGATTATAATAAACAAATAGAACTTATAAAATATATACAACAATATAATATATCAGCTGATATGCTTGCTGTACTTACTAAATACTGTATAGAATCTCACTACTGGTATGATGCTTTCAATAAAATTACTCTTATGATTAAGCCTTACTTTCCAACACATTCTATACAGATGCATGAATATAGCCAATTACTTATTTCTACGAATTCCAATATTTCGGAACCATGCTTACAATGTGATGATTTTAATAATAATGCTGCTGTGCATTATCTTAATTACAGAAGTATATCTATTTCTACATCACAATATTCCAAAGTATTACCACGTACGCTTGACTCTTCTCGTATCAGTATAATTTTTTGTACTAATAGCGATATATATGCTAATGAATGTATTATGTATCTTAAACATTTACACATTCCAGATAATATGACCCTTGATATAATTCCTGTCATTAACGCACCTTCAATGACTTCTGGATACAATGCTGCTATGAATTATAGCGATGCCAAATATAAAATATATATACACCATGATACATTTATTATAGATCAATCAATCCTTTCTAAGCTTATAAAAATATTCAATAGTGATCAAAACATAGGCATGATTGGTAATATTGGCACAACACATATGTGTCCTTCCGGCAAATGGTATGAAAGCAATCTTTTATATAAAAGAGGAAACTTTTACAACGACGGCATACTCAATATACAGCTAGCAATGTCTACATATACCAAAGACAGCTATGAACATGCCGATGGCATAGACGGAATATTTATGTCCACTGATATAGATATCCCATGGAGAGATGATTTATTTGATGACTGGCATTTTTATGATATATCTCAAACCTACGAATTCAGAAAAGCTGGACTTGAAACAGTATTTCTAAACAACCCACATATGATTCTGTTACATGAGCCTAACACAACTAAAGATAACCTGGCATTGTATAATTATTATGCAGATATATTCCTTAAAAATTATTCTGTTAATTAGAACAATCCTATCTATAATATTAAGTTTTAAATATAAAAGTGAAGCAACAGATTACTGTGCTCCACTTTTATATCTACTATACAAATACTCTATACTATATAATCCATATGATAGTGATCCCAATAGCATTTATATTGTATTCCCATATCTTCTAACTGTTTTCCTATTATTTCATAGTTAAGATTGCATATCCATACATTTCTTTCATCTGGAACGAGTGATAAGATTTCTTCTGGTGGTTTAATAGGAATTCCCATAAACCTCTGTCCCCATTTTTCTGCATTGTTGTCTACTATAAAATCCGGTCTATAAAGCTCCCCCCATGCTTCCATATAACTTTGTGCCATTCTCCCTGAACCAAACAATATAAGTTTTTTTCCTGATTGGTTAAGATATTCTCCTGTCCTGTAGCAATTCTCATTCCATTCCTCTGCAACTGATTTCAAAAGTCTAAGCGTATTATACTGTAACTGCACAGGAATTCTCTTCCACAAACCTTTAGTATCAAAAATATAATATCCATCATACCCACACCTGCAAAGCATCCCTATGGCATGTACCCAGTCAGTTGATGGATATCCTCTACCAGTTGTGAATGTATAAGGCATCTGATGCATATCTTTTATTCCATCATTATCATTAACATGAACAAGTCCAATATATCCTTTACACGTCTTTATCATATCTCTTATATTAATTCCAAGAAGGTTCGAATGTCCAATATTCAAGCATATTTTCCAATCTATAGATGAACATAACAGCCTTATTCTTTTAACCAATGATACTAGTACTGTACTATCCGAATATTCATTATGATAAAATCTATTGTTACAATATGTATAGCCATTCTCTATATTTATCGCTATGTTAATATTACCAAGCCATCCAGAACTCTCATTTACAAGTTCTTCCAATACAGCTGCTTCATTAACACCTTCTGTTTCTACCACTATATATGAGGCATTACATTCTATGGCTTTGTCTACTATATTTTTAAATTCTTCAGCTGCATTTTCCTTCAGAATGTCTTTGCTTACTTCTTTTTCATTTTTTTCTATTACCATGTTTCTTAAACGAAATACGACTCCTGATATTTCAACTCCTGCCGCTTTTATTTCATCTAATTTATCATAATTCTTTATACTAAGTTCAATTTCTCTGAATCCATTTTCACATATTTTCTCAACTGATAATCCATCTGCATATTGAATTCCTGCTTTCATCATCCGCTCCTTCTATTAAACATCTATACTATTAAGATATCTGTCATGTTCCATCTTAAACTTTTCAATAAATTCTGACATAAGTACTGACTCACCTGCTGTAAGCTTATAATCTTTCTTATCTGTACCATTTATTTTGGAAACAAAATCACTTATTTCGTATCTAAGACCATCCCCCTGAAATCTAGGTTCATAGTGTTCTATTCTAGAAGCATCCTCATATCTTACATCAAACTGTTTCATAAGCCACCATGGAGATTGTGCTATAATATATCCTTTTGTTCCAGACACAACAAGCTGCCCTTCTGTCTTAACTCCAACGCCTGTCCTGACAGTTGCAAATCCATTCTTATATCTTATATTAACTTTAGTATATATATCTACACCTTTATCATCATATATACTATCGTATGAAACTGCTTCATAATTCAGACCAAGCAGTTTTATAACAGGAACCAACACACTTGGACCAAATTCAAGAAAAGAACCACCAAATATGACATCTTGTCGTTCTCTTGATTCTGGATCTGCAAGCCTAGTAAACGATGCCTCTACATCTACTATCTCACCAATCGTACCCGACTTAGCAATATTAATAAGTTGTTGAAAACCTGGGCAATATGCAGCTTTAACTGCCTCCATAAGAACAACCTTGTTATTCTTTGCAAGCTTATATAACTCTTCACTTTCTCTCCTTGTAAAGGATAATGGTTTTTCAGAAAGAACATGTTTATGCAACCATAAAGCCTTTTTGGCATATTCATAATGTGTCTGATTTGGGGAGGCTATATACACAGCATCTACATTATCAAGAAAATGTTTATAATCATGTGTATAGCATTTAACCCCCTCTTTGATACTGAATATATCTGCGCTTTCCTTCATTGGATTGTATGCACACTCTATATTCAGCCCACTAACATACTTAGATTCTGCAAGAAATCTCGGTGCCATACGCCCTGTACCAACTATACCTATTCTTACAATACTATGTTTATTACTTCTTAAAAATGTAGATGATATACCTGGTGTTCTATCAAGATATATAACTTTACAAAAAGCTTCTAGATAATCAAATGTTCCAACCCAGTCTGAGCCAACTGTGAATATATCAACATCATATTTTTGTATATCTTCTATCTTCTGTCCTTCATGATCCTCAACGATTATCATATCAGCAAAACCAGTCTTTCTTACATTGTCAATTCTTTCAATGATAGAATCAACAACATTCACCTTTCCTCTGGCCTCATCAAAATGTTCTGTTGTAACTCCAACTATAAGATAATCACCTAATTTTTTTGCTTTTTTTAGTAAGTTATAGTGGCCTTCATGGAATAAATCAAATGTTCCATATGTGATTACTTTTTTCATCTATCGATTTCCTTATCTACTGTCTACGATATCCAATATCTGCTTTATTCTATACACATAATTATATTTTTCTTTAACTTTTTTGTATCCATTTAATGCTATACTTTTTCTTTCATCTTCATGCTTAAGATAATATTCACATTTACTAATACAATCCTCAACGCTATCATACATTACCATGTCTTCTCCCGGAACAAAATCCTTAAGAAAATCACTTTGATAGTTAGTTAATAAAAATCCACCTGCTCCCATTATGTCTATTGCCCTTAATGGCATACCACTTCGTATACTTCTTAATGTTATATTAAGGTTTATCTTGCTATATCTAAATACAAGCGGCATTATATTATAATAATCAACGCTCCCCATATTATTAACATAAGGCAAATATGGCGTTTCGTTATGTGTATATATATTTGTTGTAAACCTTTGTGATACTTCTGATATTATCTTTTTTCTTTCAAGCTCTGCTATTTTCCTTGCTATAAAATAATTTGAATATATATATTTAGACGTTTCTATTCCATCTTTATTTTTATGATAAGGGATTATCCTCTCTATATCCTTCATTATATCATCAGTTAACAATTCATCAATAAAATAATATCCATACACCTTCATCTGTGTTTCTATTATGGAATCAAGATATCCCTTCGTATATGACGATACACCTTTCAGCCTATCATAATATGTATATTTTTCATCATACATTGAACCAAGAAAAGAAACATCGCATGTTAGTTTTTTCTGTGAATTTTCATCGCATTTCATATTATTCATTCTATCTACATTAGTAGCCAGCGGCATATAATATACAGTATCTATTCCTCCGCTTTTTAACTCATTATATAATATACTATCAAATATAAACACGTAATTATTCTGATTAATAAGTGAATAAGAATACAAAGATACTAATGGGCTGTCATAGACAACTGATATATACTTTACATTATATCTTTTACAATTATTTGATATAATTGGATAATAATTAATGCTAAATACATAATCATAACCTTCTTTAATGAGATTATCAAAAAAATTATCAAAAGAAACATTCTCTCTATCCATTATTGCATCTGTTTCTACCTTTTTCACAGTATAGCCTAATCTTTCGAAACTCTCTATAATATCTCTTCCACCATATACATTCCATTCAAATATCAATACACTTCTTTTCAATATTTTCAATTCCTTTATAAAAAACATTTTGAACTTTATCTATTGCTTCCAGATACGAATTGCTTACATTAATTCCCTTTTTAGCTATATCATTCCATAAAACATTTTTTTCATCATATAAATCATATAACTCTACCGTTTCAGTCTGCCTTGTATAACTTTCTATAAGATTAATTTCTGAATATTTATCAGCTTCATCAACTAGCTTATCAATATCATACATGCATTTTTCCTTTTCATCTTCATTTGAAGACTTACATAATAATTGGTAACACTCTATGCATTTTTCAAATATGTTTTTTAGATTTTTACAATTTGCTATATTTTCTTTAAAAAGATTAATGAGTTTTTCAGCCTCTGATTTCTCGAATAAGACCTCTGTATTCTGTATATACTGTCTAAAATTAAAATCTCTTTTACAATATTCATCTATAGCTTTTTTTAGACTCATATGCTTTGCTCCATGAATCAAAGCTCCTCCCTCGGTTGAATTTATCATATTTAACTCAGTATCATGAGAAATAAAATATTCATACCAGTCCCTATAGCTCTTAAAATTTATATAAGTTAATAATTCTTCCCCATTAGCTCCTTCTATTGTCGTATACTGACTTTCTTCAGCATCTGACACAGGTGTTTCTTCATATACAGTTGACGCATGTTTTTTGTTATCTGTAAAAGCAAGATCCTGACCTATAACAATTATGTTTTTGAAGCCTAGATATCTTGCTATTGAAAAAGCAGAACATGCAACAGAACCACCAACATCTATAGCATCATTATTCTTTCCAAGTGAATTCAGGCTATCATATATATACCTTGAATTATTATACAATATAAGCTTTGCTCTATTATTCTCTAATACATCATGCGTTGAACATTCATTATAAAAGAAAGGAATGTCATTAATCATATCATCTTCAAATAACACTCTTTCCTTATTAGGATCCAATGTAACAAATGCATCTGGTAATATATTATGCTTCAACATCATTCGTATTGAGGAATCCACTCCAAGTATGAATGCTTTTCCTTTTGCATATTTAAGTTCTTCTATATTCTTATCTAGTGATGGTCCTGCAGCTACTATAATAGCTGGTATATCGGATACATCATTTCCAAATTGTTTTTTTAATCTATATATATCTGTTCCTTCTACCATATACTCCATATTCAATATAGAATTATTTGTTGACAGATTGCTCCATTTTATTATTGAATTATCATTTAATCTTATATCTGTTAACGCATTTCTGCATAATTGTTCCATATTCTTTATCTGTGTTGCATATAGAACATCATATCCCGGAGAACAATATGACTCAATATTGCCTATATTGGTGTAATTAATGTGTGCTTTAATCACATCTTTTATATAACTTGTATTCAACCCTTCTACTATATAATACAAATTATCCTTTGTTAGTAAATCTTCCATATCTGTATATATATAATTATATTTAAATATATTAACATCTGGCTCATACACCATTATAGGAATTTCTTTATCAATGCTCTTAACAAGTTGTCTTATATATGAATTATTTGCCATTCCATATATAACAACTAGATTGTAATATTTAACATCCTTAATCTGTTCAATCCAACTTGATTCTGCTATATTATTACGAAATACACTATTCAGATATACCAGACCATTAGCAGTATTCACTGCTATATTACTGTCAATATCTATTACTATATTATTATCTTCTTTGATATTATCTTCACTAATATCAAAAAAGTTCTTATATATATTTCTTTTAATTTTAGGAATACATTCTTTATTACTTATACAAAACTCTGAATTAATATTTTTTTCATTAATATATTCAATATTCTTGCCCAATACCAGTTCACTTATTGTATCTGCTATACCTATGACACTTTGAGCATTGTAATTAACCGATATTCTTTCGATTAATTCATTCCAATTAATTTTTTCGAGTATTCCATTTTTTATTAAATTCTGAACTTGACCTGCCCATACAGGTATATACGAAAATGCTTTAGCATCATTCTTATATAAATTATTTCTATAATTAATTATTGATTTAAACACATTATCATTCATTATCGCCTCATATCTAAAAAAGCTGGCCATATAGACCAGCTTAATATCATATAATATTTACATTACTGAAGTAATGATACTACTCCTTGTGTCTGCTGATTAGCCTGTGCAAGCATAGACTGTCCTGCCTGTTGAAGAATATTATTCTTACTATATTCAACCATTTCTGATGCCATATCTGTATCACGGATACGTGACTCAGCCGATGATGTATTCTCACTTGTTGTATTAAGATTATTAATAGTATGTTCAAGTCTATTCTGAATAGCACCAAGCGCAGATCGCTGTGTTGATACCTTTGTAATAGCCACCTGAATTGCTGACATCGCCTTACCAGCTACTGAGAAATTACTCACCTTAACTGAGTTGACACCAAGACATGTAGCATTCATCTGACCAATACTAATGATAATATTCTGACCTGATAGCGAACCAACCTGAAGATTCATTCCTTTAAACGAACCATCCAACAGATTCATAGAATTAAACTGTGTTGTTGACTGAATTCTGTTTATCTCTGACGTTAACTGATCCATCTCCTTACCAATAGCTTCCCTATCTGTAGAAGTATTAGTATCATTGGCTGCCTGTGTTGCAAGTTCATTCATTCTCTGTAAAATGGAATGTGTCTCACCAAGAGCACCTTCTGCTACCTGAATAAGTGAAATGCCATCCTGTGCATTATTAGCTGCCTTGTCAAGACCTCTTATCTGACTTCTCATCTTCTCCGAGATTGAAAGTCCTGCTGCATCATCAGCTGCTCTGTTTATCTTATATCCTGACGATAACTTTTCTGTTGATTTAGACATAGAATCTGTGACGATTCCTAACTGTCTGTTTGTATTCATAGCTGAAAGGTTATGTTGTACTACCATTTATTTATCCTCCTTGATTCCTATCTATTTGCATCCTATGCATATATATTATACTATATCATGATGATTCAATAAACACCATTTTCATTATTTATATATTTTATCGTCAATATCCAGCTTTTCTTAACCCTATATTCATAAATTTTCAATAAAATTTGCAAATTTACAAATATATTGTGAGTTATTAAAAAAAGTAGCGGTCAAAAGACCGCTACTTTTTTTACAGTAGTAACTATGATTAGCCGAGAAGTGAAAGAACACCCTGGTTAGCCTGATTAGCCTGTGCAAGCATAGACTGTCCTGCCTGCTGAAGGATGTTGTTCTTGCTATACTCAACCATCTCAGATGCCATATCTGTATCACGAATACGTGATTCAGCTGCTGATGTATTCTCACTTGTTGTGTTGAGGTTGTTAATAGTATGCTCAAGTCTGTTCTGAATAGCACCAAGTGCAGATCTCTGTGTTGATACCTTTGTAATAGCTTTCTGAATTGCAGACATTGCCTTACCAGCTACTGAGAAACTAGATACTTTAACAGCATTAATACCAAGGCATGTAGCATTCATCTGACCGATACTAATTGAAATCTTCTGACCTGATAATGAACCAACCTGAAGATTCTTTCCTGTAAATGTACCGTCAAGAAGATTCTTAGTATTGAACTGAGTTGTTGACTGAATTCTGTTAATTTCTGATGTTAACTGATCCATCTCTTTGCTGATAGCATCTCTATCAGTAGATGTATTAGTATCATTAGCAGCCTGTGTAGCAAGTTCGTTCATTCTCTGAAGGATAGAATGTGTTTCGTTAAGAGCACCTTCAGCTACCTGGATAAGTGAGATACCATCCTGTGCGTTAGTAGCAGCCTTGTTAAGACCTCTGATCTGGCTTCTCATCTTTTCTGAGATTGAAAGACCAGCTGCATCATCACCAGCTCTGTTAATCTTGTAACCTGATGATAACTTCTCTGTAGACTTCTGTAATGAGCTAGATACGATGCCCATCTGTCTGTTAGTGTTCATTGCTGAAAGATTGTGTTGTACTACCATAATAGTTTCCTCCTTGAATTCTTAGTGGCGTCCCTGCCACCCATTGATTTTGTTTCAGGATATTTCCTGTTATTTATTATATCGGACATTAGTCTTTTTACTTTAGTCCGTATATAAACTTATTTTAAAAATTTCTCTACTTTTTACTGTCCATGAACTGTGGCTCTGAGCTTACACGGCTCATATTCTGATAATACTTGTTCGCCATGCTTACACTACGCTTGGCAGTCTTAGTTTCCTGCTTGAGTTCACGGAACTTTCTTTCTATCTGCAGCTTGTTTCTTGACTCCTGCGCCTGTATAGTTGCACTTAATGATGATACTTCTTTTATAAGCTGCTGCAGCCTCTGTATATCTGCCTTATAGTTCTGCTTATACATCTCAACATCTGCTTTAACCCTGTCATATACTGACTGGAAGCCTTCATCAAGTGCATTGAGCATATCTATACACTCTGCTTTATTCTCCATGTTCTTCTGGAACTCATCACCATCAAATGTTCCTGATGTAACAATACGTTCCTGTTCAACATTGTAATCAACTATGTCCTGTAATATCTTTTTCTTCTTTTCAAGACTGCTTGTCATTATCTGAAGATAATTCTCTGTCTCCATAGTCATCCTCAACTTTATAATCTTAAACTACCATACATTGATTCTTAAATAGTTGTGGTATATTTGATATTTAAAATCAATATATTATTTATTTCCTGCACGCTTCATGACTTCTTTCCATGTATCGCGCATTCCTCTTAGTTCATCTGTTGCCTTTTCAAGAAGCTCAAGGTCTTTCTTCATATTCGCATCTACAAGTAATCCATATATATACTTATAAAGCTTATCGAAATCCTCTGCTACAGGATACTTATGATTAAGTGTAGCCTGAAATTCTTCTATAATCATCTCTGCCTTAACAATATTAGTATGAGCTTTCTCCATGTCCTTTTTTTCTATAGCAACTGCTGCTATATTACAAAACTTAATAGCTCCTTCATAAAGTAAAAGTGTAAGCTCTGCTGGTGATGCAGTTAACACCTTATTACGATTATACTGTTGAGCCATATTCTGATTATATATCATAGCTTATCCTCTCCCGATGTTCATACATCCTTGTATTTATCAATATTGTGTGCATTACATATAATACATATGTTTATCACTTGTGATATGTTAAATTATATGCAATGCAACACAATGTAATATAAACAAATTATTCTAGATAATATTATACATTAATTACCAATAAATTCAATAATATTATTATATATTTACTTATATTTTCATGTATATTTTTATATATGATGTTAAGGTTCAAATATATTTGTCCCCAAAGCTTTTACTAATATTATCAGCTTCCGAAAAGTCCCGACATAGAAGATGACTGCGAATTAAGCTTAGCAAGTGCTGACTCCATAGCTGAGAACTTACTATAGTAGTAATCTTCCCATGTTGATACCTTTGATTCAGCATCACTTATCTTTGTGTTGTATTCTGAATACTGTGTATTCATCTGCTTATCATTGTAAATCGTGTATGCACTGCTTACAGATGATGATGCCATCTTGTTACCAAGATCAGTATATAGCTTGGTACATAACTGTGAGAAGAATGAAACTACTGTCTCAGGATCACTTGCAATAGCTGCCCTTAGCTTATCTTCATTTCCTGATGTAGTTGTATCATCCTTATCACCATCTATATGGTATACACCCTTTTCGTTCTCGCCTGATGCGAAATATCCGAGTGTTGATATACCAAAGCTTGACAGCGCATAGCTCTTGCCATTAATAATAAATGATGATGCCATATCATTCTTTAATGTATTGGCAACACTGTTTAGTGTATCATCTTTTCTAAGAAGCGAATCCTTAATCTTTGTCTCCCACTTCTCAACCTCTTTATCAGACATAGCATCCTTTTCTTCATCTGTTAAAGGCTCATATCCCTTAGAGCTGTCTGCGTTATAAGCCTCATCCATAGACTTGATAAGCTTGTTGTACTCTGTGAACATGTCCTTGATAGACTTGTATATAGCATCTACATCTGTGTCCGTTGTTATAGTAACTGATTCATCGCCCTTTGTTTCTGCTGTAGCCTGGATAGTAAGGCCATTGATAGAGAATGTGCTTGTGTTGCTGGTGAACTCAGCACCATTAAGTTCTATCTTTGCATCTACTCCTACTATTCGTACTGCACCTGTAGTACCAGCTGTTGATGAGCCTGCGGCCGTTGTACCTGAAGCTGCTCCTGTTGTTGCTGATGTAGAAGCCGCTGCATCTGCTTCTGCCACATATGCTTTAGCCGCACTTATTTTGTTATCAAGCAGTGTTTTGGCTTTTGCTTTGGAATCAGTGTTCGTATTATTAACCTCTTCTACAACTTTAGTATTAGATGCATCTGCTACTGCTTCCTTGGTATCATTGTTTAATGTGATATAACCATTTCCATTGTCATAGAGCTTATCCATAATCTCCTGATTCTTTGTATAGTCAGAAATCAGAGAATTATAGCTTTCAAGCTTCTTAGTGTCTTTATTATACTTATTATACAGTTCTTCATTGTCTTTTTTCATGGCTTCTGTATTATATTCATATATAATATTGCCCTGTTCATCTTTAACTATACTTCCGTCTGAATTAGTCTTTGCTTTTTTATACTTGTTATAATCTGCGTTAGCAGCTATATCAGCTTTTAGTTGATCTCTACTAGCTGTTACATCATTAATTGACTTGGCTGTTCCCCATGTATCACTGCTTTTCAGTGTATCTACAACCTTCTTTGCTGCATTATACTGGTCAGCATATTTCTTAGCAACCTCATCAGCAGTCACCTTTGTATACATAGATTCCAGCTCATTATTATATGCAGTGCTGCCATCTGTCAGCTTGGAAAGTCTATCACATTCTTCGTATTCCTTTGAAGCTTTATTCGGACTTACATATAAGCCAAGCTTCTTAAGCGAATCATTTCCGGCGGTATCGTTAGCCGTAAGACTAAAGTCTCCCTTTGCTCCTGATGTCTTTGAGCTTATAAAGAATCTTGCATTATTATCATCAAAGCTGGCCTGTACACCAGCATCCTTTAACTTTACAACGAACTGGTTGACAGTCATATCCTCTGTCAGCTCTATATTAGTACTCTTGCCGTCTACTGATAGTGTAACACTTCCCTGTGATGTACTTCCTGTTATATCTGACAGCTTTGATGAGCCTGTAATCTTGGAAGAACTGTCTTTTGCATTCTTAACCTCACCACCTGTAAGATAACCTGATGATGCAAGCTTCTTTACCTTAAGCTTCTGTGTACCTGCAACCGCACTTGAGCTTGCTGTTACGGTAGCTACTGTTGAATTAGATACTGTTGACTTCTTAAGGCTGTATGCGTTAGATAATCTTCCTGCTGACAGCTTTCCACTATAGAAGCTATATATACTTGTATTCATAGTCTTCCATTTTTCCTGTTTCCATGAAAGCTTTGTCTGTGCTTTGACAAGATTATCTTTTTTTAACTTATATCCTGATACAAGTGCAGATACAAGTGTCTCTGTATCCATACCTGAAACCATACCCGATAATCTGATTGGCATATTATTCCTCCATTCTTATATATTTCTTCATAACATTATGTAATTCTTTATCTCTTCTCATCCACAAGTATACCAGCAAGTTCCCATGCCTTAGCAAGCATCTCAAGTGCCTTTTCTGATGGTATCTCCTTGATAACTTCATCTGTATCCTTATCCTTAATCTTAATCGTAATACGGTTAGTTGGCTCGTTGTATCCGAACTCTGCTACTGTATTATGATTGATAACCTTCTGGATATCTTTAAGTTTCTGCATAGAAGCTTCTTTCTGTTCTTCCTGCTGCTTAAAGCTTGATTGTGCACCACTGTTGCCATTGTTACTGCTGTTGCTGTCTGCATTAGCTTTCTGTGATGTACTCACCTGCATAACTGCAGCTATATGTGCTGCGTTGTTTACTGAATCCTGTGAATTATTAGTTTCTGCTGCTGGTGCTGCACTAACCTTGTTAACCTGTGCAGCCTGCGTTGCGTGGCTCTGATAAGCTGCCTGGCCACTTATCTTCTCAATTCCCATTATCTTTCACCTCCGTGTGCGTATACATATACGAGTGACAGCTTTTCCACATCACCCATACAATCGTCGTAAATATATCAAACCTTATGACCTGCTAAGAAATCCTTTTCTTTGCATACTGGTCATTAGTTTCTATTTCTTATATCGGCAATACATGTAAAAATATAATACCTGCCTTTTTATTTGTCCTGCTTCGTAAACAGTTTATTAAGTGCAGCCACATCTATCTTCTGTTCTGCAGCTTCTTTGTTAGCATCTTTTATCTGTACATATACTTCTTTACGATATATAGGAACGGACTTTGGAGCTGTGATGCCAAGCTTTACCTGATCGCCTTTTATCTCGATTACTGTTATCTCAATATCATCATTGATGATGATTGCTTCGTCCTTCTTTCTTGATAATGCCAGCATTCTACTCCCCCTTCCTTTCGTTAAGAATATCATAAATAGGGTATCTGACAGCATAATCCTCATTATCTGCTATAAGCTGGACACCCTTCATAGTGTCAGCATTGATTATGATAGGAGCCTTTAAGTTAATAGTCATCTTTGTAAGATCCTCTGGTACTGTAAGTGTACAAAACACTGCCAGATTGGCTGACTGTATGTCCTCACCAAGTGTGTTAAGTATCTCATCCTCCACAACAGGATCATAACCTTTCATAATATATTCCGGCTTCATGACAGGAAGTGCCAATGCTGCCTCATCAAGCGACTGAAGCCACATGATAGCTGCTTCATCTCCCTTTTCTACATCATATATAAGTGTGAATTTCTTGCAATCCTCAAACCCTATTATTCCAAGGTCAAAAGTAACTATTTTATTATCATCAATATCTACAGTGCCAAACCACCTAGTATCAACCTGCATATATACCTCCTTGTTTTTTACGAAGTAAAAAATCCGAGCTCCTACGTGAGGAGAGGTATTTACCTCCTTGTTTTTTGCGAAGCAAAAAATGCGACTGCCCTTGCAGGAGCAGAGGTATATTTGCCTCCCCTTGTTTTTATATACTGAATTTTTCATTTATGGATTCAGCATATTTTTAGCCTATAAAATCCAGCAATGTCTGCTGTACAACCTTACTTGCTGCTGAAAGTGCTGCGTTGTATACAAGCTGTGCTGCTGTATAGTTTACTACCACTTCCTCAAGATCTATATCTTCGTTCTGTGACTTAAGACTTGTAAAGTTAGTCTTCTGTTCTGTAAGTCTTGTCTTTGTAAGGTCAAGACGCTGGATTCTGTTACCTACATCTGACTTTGCATTAGATATCTTCTCCTGATATCCCTGCATCTGTCCGATGCCCTTCTCGAAAGCCTTTGTCATCTGATCCTTTGCAAGATCCTTCTGCTTGTTTAGTCCTTCAAGTATGTCATCAAGCTTCTTCTGGTCGTCAGTACCTGCATACTTTTCTTCCTTCTTCATGCTCTCGACTTTACTTATCTGATTCTCGATATCTACAGTATTCTGCACAGCTGCCATGATATCATCTACATTTCTGCCAAGATATATATCAAAGCTTTCGTCTGCCTGTGTATTAACCTTAAGCTTCTGTGTAAAGTTTACGTTATATTCAATATCTTCGCTCTTCTTTACGTAGTTTATACCTGTAACATTGTCTACACATGTAAAATACATAGTCGGATCAACATCACCCTTTTTGAAGTTGGACTTTTCATACTGTACTGAAAATGAGTTGTTTGTGTATGTATTGTTGTATACATTCTCACCAAGAAGCACTTCTCCAAGCTGTGGGTTAATAGCTATTTCATCATCACCTGGTATATAGTTTGAATCTGCTGTAAATGTTATACTCACTGGATTGCCGCTTCCATCATCCAGAGAATCTATAGTCTCACCTTTGGCATTTACTATTCCTGTTACATTAGCCGTTCCATCAGCATTCTTAGTTACTGTAGCCACATTTCCACTGGCATCTGTAATCTTAAATGTTCCATCAGCATCTACCTCTGAGTAACCCAGCTGTATTCTATGAACTGTAGCCACATTAGGTGTCACTGTCTTGCCATCTGTATCCTTCTTGACATTCAGATTAATGATATCTTCGTTTGTATATGCATTGGTATATACCTTTTTTTCACTGATGCTCTCTCTGTCAAAGCTCTGTGTTATGGTATAATCTGCAGCAGCCGCTTTAACATCTGATGGATATGTGAGGGGTCTGTCTGTAGCAAAGCCTGTAAACACATATCTTCCGGCATAGTCTACATCACCCTGTACATAGTATGAGTTCTTCAGCTTGTCAAGTGTCTGTATGATTGTATTACGCTCATCTGATGAATAAGAATCTGAAGCACCCTGGTTGCAATATGAATACAGCTGGTAAACTATATCATATCCCTGTGCAAGTGCATCCTGCGTAACCGAAAGCCATGATGAAGCATCGGGTATATTCTTATCTACATACTGTGTTACCTGGTCAAGGCTGCTTCTGAGTCTGAGTGCTCTTATAGCTATGATTGGGTCATCAGAAGGCTTGTTAATCTTCTTCTGTGTAGATAACTGTGTATCCATGGTATTTATCTGGTTCTTATTAGCCTGTATATTTGCTATAGAACTGTTTATCATCATCTGATTTGTAACTCTCATATATTCCACCTCGTATCTATATTCATTTAATGTGATATCTGCATTTTTAAAATCTTCTTTTTATGAATAATCTTCTTTTATAAATATTCTTTTGCACTTATCCTGTCTGTGCCTGCGTGCAAAGCATTTATATAAAGATGTTATTAAGTATATCCGGCATATTTCACATTTTATAAGCCTGTCTGGTTAATAAGCTTATCATATATCTGGTTCATAACTGACATCATCTTTGAGTTAAGATTATAAGCCTGCTGGAACTTCATGATATCCATGGCTTCCTCATCTGTATCTACACCCATGACTGAAAGTCGCTGATTCTGTATAGTTGTCTTCATATTGTTGTAGTTTGTTAAAAATGTCTTAGCCTTGCTTGCATCTATAGACATATCACTGACTATAGTTTCAAGGAAGTACGAACCTGTACCACCATCAAACAGTCTTTCCTTCTGTAATGCATTAAGCTTATCCATAATGCTTGCACTGCCTTCGCCTTCGCTTACTGTTGTCTTTGTTGCAAGCTTGTTGGCATCCTTAAGAAGCTCAGAATTAACTGATACTGTTGAGGCTGTAAGTGTCTTTGAATTATCTCCCACTACAAACAACGCTATACCCTTATTGGCAGCATCCTCTGTTTTAGCATCTGATACATATCCACTCTTAAATATGTTGTTGACTGCCTGTGAGAATGTCTGTATGAACTGGTTAAGCTGCGACTGATAGTAAGGAATACCCTTATAGTTAACATTTGCTGAAGCCTGTGGATTCGTCTCTGTCACTCTGTTTCCATCATCATCAAGCTTATAGCTGCCATCTGCATCTGTTGCAACTGATTCTATCTCACCATTACAGCCATCCCTTATATCTACAAGTGCCTTAAGCTGACCTCCAAGTGAAGAACTATATATATCAAAAGGATCATCATCACTCCACTGTATGTCATATAATCCTTCTGCATCGCTTGCATTTCTTTTCTGCGTTCTTGCGACTACCTCAAGTGTCTTATAATCATAGTTGTTTACAAGCGACTGTCCATTAACTGTTATCTGGAAAGATGTAAGTCCGTTTGCTATCGGTGTCTCATTAGTTGATATATTGATATACTTTGACAGATTATCCACAAGTGCATTTCTCTGGTCTCTTAAGTCGTTAGCATCTCCATAGCAGGCTTCTATCTGGTTAATCTGCTTATTAAGTGATGTTATATTCTGTGCAAGAGTATTGATGTGGTCTACTGTATCTTTTATCTCATTATTAGCATCTGACTGCACATTTCTCAAGTTAGTTGAGAGTGTGTTGAAATAATCCGACATACTTTTTGCGTTATTTATAAGCTGGTTCTTTGCCGATTCATCAGATGGTGTTATAGTCAGCTGGTTAACTGCTGAAAAGAAGTTGCTGTATTCTTTAGAGAATCCGTTAAGTATAAACTCATTCAGATAGTCCTCTATCTGTGTCATGTAGTTGTTCTTTGATTCATACTGTCCATAGTTAGACATATTGTTTCTATACTTCTGGTCATAGTAGCTGTCTCTTGTCTGATTGATGCCGACAACATCAACACCGGCACCTATAGTTCCGTATGATGAAAATGTTCTTAACGAGTCAGCTGCCTTTAACTCTGCACTCTGCTTTGTATAGCCTTCTGTATTAATGTTTGACAGGTTGTGCGCTGATGTTGTTATGGATGTCTGCGCTGCCTGAAGTCCTTTATATGATATTGATAAACCAAAAAATGTAGATGCCATATTATTTCTCCATTCTTGTTGTTTCCTATAGTCTCTTTAACCAACTTACTGTTTCTAAGTCTGCTGATTGCTCTAAAATAAGCCAGCCATTATTATCAAATCATGATGTAAGTGGCAAAAGGTTCCTCTGTTATTCATCATGCATGTCCAAGTGATGTAACAAGATGTTCTATCATCTCACTTACTACGTTGATATATCTTGAAGCCGCATTATATGCGTGCTGATACTTAATCATCTTCTGAAGCTCTTCATCAGATGATACACCTGATGTCTGCAGTCTCTGGTTGTCATAACCATTGACCATGGTTGTCTGGTTGTTGACATACTTGGTAAGCACGCTTCCCATCGTAGCAAACTCACCTATATAATCATTGTAAAATGTGTTGAAATCTGCCTTTGCATAGTTCTCAGGGTTAAGTGATGCAAACTTTTTGCTGAATGTATCTATAAGCTCATTTACCTTTGAGAAATCCTCCTTGCCATGCTCTGTAGAAAGAGGGAGTGTACCTACATTCTGTGAAGCCTCAGGATTGACAATCAGATTACCAAGTGTATAGTCAGTTTCAAAGCCGGTAACATTCAGGTTGTTTCTTACATATATTGTACTGCCATCTGCACCTGTGATCTGCTTATATCTGTCTGTACCGTTTCTTTTAAAGAGTTCAACACCTCTTGTTTCATCGTCATCCATGCCATATCCAGCCTTGCTCATATCAAGTATCTTGTATGTCATGCTGTCTATATTCTCTGTTTCTTCCTGATTAGCATCAACATACAGCTTTTCAGATGCTTCATAACTGTATGTTCCATCACCATTTTCTTTTCCGGCAACTACGTTGCCATGGCTGTCATAAAGCACATCATGTGTCGATGCATTGTATACATACTTCTCTGCCTTTAATATATTGCCATCTGCATCTGTGAGCTCTTTTGTTGTATCCATGGTAGTTTCCGGACATAAAACATCATTCATGGCTGTTACTATTCCATTTACAAGCTTGTCAAAGCCTGCTATAGCACTAAGGATAGCTGATGGCTCTATATACTTGTTATAGTAATCCTGCTTCTGCTGATACGCATCCATGGCACTATTATATTCTGCCATACCCTGCTCTGTTGTAAGATCATAGTCTGCTCTTTCAGGCATTACTGGAATATCTGTGTAGTTTACCTCTATAACACCTCTTGCGATAAGCAGTCCTTTAAGCTTGCCTTTATCTGTGTCATTGGCATTGTTTGCCTGCTTGTCAAAGTTATATACATCCTGCTGATATCCCTCCCACTGAGGTATAAGCAGTCCATATGTTCCTTCTTCTCTTACGCTCATCTTTGCGATATCATTTTTTGTTATAAATGGGACATTCTCAGCACTAACTATTACTTCGCCATCCTTTGTCTCATAATAATCAATATCTATATACTTACTAAGCTCATCAAGTGCAAGATCTCTTGAATCTCTTAAATCGTTCGCACGCTCCACACCTTCCGCTTCGACCTTAACGATGCCTTTGTTAAGATTATATATCTTCTGTCCAAGTGAATTAATCTTTTCCACCATGTTGTTTACTTCGGTATTCAGCGTAACCTGATAATCCTTAAGTCCACTATATATAGCCTCTGAACGGTCTATGAATGCTGTAGCATTCTGTATAAGTGATGACCTGGCTATAGTACTTGTTGGATTCTTTGTAAGTTCGTTTACTGCATTGTAAAGGTTTGTGATATGCTGCTGATAAGTAACTCCCTGCATTTCACCAAACCAGTCTTCAACCTCGTATACCGCATTAGCCTGACTTTCATAGAATCCCAGTCTTGAACTTTCAGTTCTGTATGACCTGTCTATGAACTCATTCCTTACACGGCTTATCGCATCTATATCTACACCTAAGCCATACTTGCCTTTGTTAAGGCTCTTAGAAAACACGTTAGCATATGTTGAATCTGCAAATGTTATCTGCTGCCTTGTATACCCTTCTGTATTAACATTGGAAAGGTTATGTGCTGTTGTATTAAGTGCTGTCTGTGACGATCTTAAGCCTGTGGCTCCTACCATCAGCGACCCCATTCCGTTTGCCATAATTCCTCCATTAAAAAAATCACACTATCAAAAATAAAACTGGTTCTAATACCGCAGTACCATTAAACATCCCAATTCAATCCTTTGAAAATGTGATTCTTATATTATATCTGATATTATTCTATACTTATATGTAAGTCTAGTCTGCTTCAATCCTTTTCCACATACCAGACTTAATGTAATCTTTTATAATCTTTTATCTGTTTTAATACTTTTCTTTAGTTTATATCACTGCTTTGCATCAAATCCTGTAGCACCTGTTATTTCCTGTTCTTCATAAGCTGTTCTTCCATAGTTGCCTGTCTGTGGCTTCAACACTGAGTTTCTTGCCAGATCAAGCTCAAACTGAATCATATCCATAGATTCTTTAAGTAGCAGCTTATTGTTCTCGTTAGCCGCTGTAAGCTGACTAAGTGTTCTTTTAAGCTTAAGATATATGTTCTGAAGAGCATCATGCTCTTTAGCTTTCTTTTCAAGTATCTGTACTATGTGTTCAACCTTTATCTCTTCATATGGAAGTCTTAGTACATTACATATATCCTTCACATCTTCCTGTCTTTTTTTCTCATATACATCTACTTCTTCTATGAGCTTCTGCTCTCTTGTAAATATCTCCTGAAGCTTTTCAATATTGCCACTTACTATGGCAGATGTTTTTTCATTCGACAGACTAAGGAGCTTCTCATATCCATCATTCTCATTCGTAAGGTCTTCGATTAAACAATCTATCAGGCTTGCCATATATGCTCCTCCGTCTTAAGATTATCGTGTCAGCAAACTATAAAACTGTACAACAATGCACAATCCCAATGCATTCTCTGACCATATGCATTCTTTTTCATCAGAATGTCAATGTAGATACACTGCCAAGCATCTTCTCGGCTACTGCCTCTGAACTTATATTATATGTTCCGGCTGCAATACGTGCCTTGATGTCGTTGACTTTATCAAGTCTTACATCAGAAGCTTCACTAACTGCTGCCTTAGCTGTATTATATAATCTGGCTGTATCTGATAATTCATACTTGTCTTTTTCAGTTTTCTTAACAGCCATGCCTTTTTCCCTGGCATAAGCACTTGTCTTGTATACCTGGCTGACAGCATTATAAGCATCTATACGCATACTAACCGCCTCTCTTTCTATTATAAACAAAAAACTTTTTTATTTCTTTATGATAAGTTTATCGGTTGTCTGGATGTTTTACTTAACCCCCATTTGCATTACAATACAAATGAATTTTTCACGATACTTTGATAGAAATTTTTTTAAGTAAAAATCAAAAAACGGAAAACCCACATTTACCTATGGATTTTCCGCTTAATTTAATCTGATTTAATCCGAATCAATCTGAAATATGTAATATATATTCTCCCAAATATTCGCATATCGTGGGATTATCATCCCACTTTTATGCTCATATCGGGGCGGGTCCCAAGGTCTTTCACCCACCTATGAGCAAGCTCATGTGGGTTTAGACCTTTTGACCCTGGCATCATATATTATTAGTATGCCTTGCCCCAGTAAACCATCTTCTTAGCTGGTCTGCCACAGCATACACACACATCACTTAACTGTTCCTGTGCAAATGGCATACATCTTGAAGTACATGTTGTATCTTCTTTAATCTTATCTTCACATGCCTGGTCACCACACCACATAGCCTTGATAAATCCTGGCTTGTTAGCTGCTGTTTCCTTGAACTCATCATAGTTAACTGCAACATATGTATGTGCATCTCTATGTGCTCTTGCTCTTTCAAGCATATCCTTCTGGATAGTATCAAGTATCTCTGGAAGCTTAGCTGCAAGCTCGTCAATAGCTACTGTAATCTTCTCTCTTGTATCACGGCGTACAACGATAGCTTGGTTAGCTTCAATATCTCTAGGTCCCATCTCAACTCTTACAGGGATACCACGCATTTCCTGCTCTGAGAACTTCCAGCCTGGATTCTTATCAGAATCATCAACCTTAACTCTGAGACCTGCTGCCTTTATAGCATCTCTTACTTCGTAAGCCTTATCAAGCACGCCTTCCTTCTTCTGCATGATAGGTATGATGTCAACCTGAACTGGTGCAACCTTAGGTGGAAGTACAAGTCCTGAGTTATCACCGTGTGTCATGATAACAGCACCGATAAGTCTTGTTGTTGTTCCCCATGAAGTCTGATGAACATACTTAAGCTTGTTATCCTTATCTGTATACTGTATGCCAAACGCCTTAGCGAATCCATCTCCAAAGTTGTGGCTTGTTCCTGACTGAAGTGCCTTACCATCATGCATAAGTGCTTCTATAGTATAAGTAGCCTCTGCACCTGCAAACTTTTCCTTATCTGTCTTACGTCCCTTGATAACAGGTATAGCAAGCACCTCTTCACAAAACTGTGCATAAAGGTTAAGCATCTGCTGTGTACGTGCTTCTGCATCCTCTGCTGTTGCATGTGCTGTATGTCCTTCCTGCCATAAGAATTCTCTTGAACGAAGGAATGGTCTTGTTTCTTTTTCCCATCTTACTACTGAACACCACTGGTTATATACCTTTGGCAAATCTCTGTATGACTGTATCTCATCCTTGTAGAAATCGCAAAAAAGTGTTTCAGATGTTGGTCTTACACACATTCTTTCCTGAAGTGGATTAAGTCCTCCATAAGTAACCCACGCTACTTCTGGTGCAAACCCTTCTACATGATCCTTTTCCTTTTCAAGAAGACTTTCTGGAATAAACATAGGAAGGTATACATTCTCAACGCCTGTTTCCTTAAATCTTCTGTCCATCTCGTTCTTTATATTCTCCCAGATTGCATATCCAGCCGGCTTAAATATCATACAGCCCTTAACGCTTGAATATGACATAAGCTCTGCTTTCTTACATACATCTGTGTACCACTGTGCAAAGTCTACATCCATGGAAGTAATCGCTTCTACTAACTTCTTATCCTCTGCCATAAATATACCTCATTCCTGCGCTGTCTGCGCTATCTGTTAAATGTGTCACATAATCTGTATTAGTTTAACATCTGACCTGATTAATTTCAAGGCACTTTTCATATATTCCGTTTTTTCTTTTATTCCTTTTTCTATGCTTCATCCATCTTCATAACACATCTAAGCCTTAAAACCAGTGCTTTTATTATAACAAAGCTCACGGGACCGGTTATGAAGCCTGGAATACCATACACAAGCAGTCCGACAAATATAATGACAAGCATGGCAAAAGGCGATATTCCAAGCTTGTCTCCCATACATTTTGACTCCATAATCTCACGTACAAAATAAGTTATTACATATGTCACAAGCACAACCACTGCTGATAAGAAATTCTTCATAATCAGGTTAAACAACATCCATGGTATAAGTATCGTACCTGTCCCAAATACTGGAAGTGCATCAACAACTCCAACTATTATTCCGAGCATGACTGCATATGGACTTTTTATTATAAAAAATGCTGCCATGCTTATAGCTGAATTAATAAACATGATTCTTAATTCAACTTTAAAATATACATTGATAAGTCTCTTTACCTCATGCCACAGCATCCTTATCTCTTCCACAAACACACTGTCACGTATCTGTGTCCTTATTTCATCCATATCTGTTGACAGATATATAACTGATATAAAGCCAACAACCAGACCTCCAGCCACTATAACTATATTTTTTATAACAGGTACAGATATATGAAATATCTTTTCAGGCATTATACCTGCCAGCCTGCGTCCACACATTATAAGAGTATCAAGACAACATCCACCATCAAGTCCAAGAAAATCATCCGCTTCAAGGCATATCCTGGCAGTCTGCTGCCTTATACCTATCGTATTGTAATCCCAGTTCTTTAAAAAATCACTTATCTCATTCGCTCCTGTTATAACTGCTGCAGCAAGCAATATTATTATAACAACAGATATTATTAACATTATAATTGTGGCTATTATGCTTTTTATGCGATGTTCTTTAATTCTTTGTGCATGTACTTTTCTTTTATCCAGCCTTATCCTTTTGCATATCCACACATATATACTGTTTACTGGCTTTTCAAGAAGCAGTGCAGCAAGCGCGCCAAGCACAAATGGCCACACATATACAAGAAGATATTTAAAGCTCACATATACAGAAAATGTTATAACTACAATCCCGGCAAGGTATTTCAGTTTCCTGTTATATTCTTTATCTTGATATTCTTTTTGATACTCTTCTTTATTTTCTTTTACATTTCTTTCCTCTCTGCACATAAATAATCACCTCTGTAGAAGTATTCCACAGAGGTGATTATCTTATACCTATATCTAAAATCCTGGTTTCACTTCGTATAACTTGCCATCAAGCTTAAGACTAACCGCACATAACGCTATGCATCCACGCTTAATACGTATGCCTTTTATCCTTCCAGCTGCCTGGGCTGCCATATTCCCACCATACTTTCCATCACCAGCAACCGGCATGTTTCTTGAAGCAAGCTGGACACGTATCTGATGATGTCTGCCTGTTATAAGATGAATATCCAGCCTTGATATGTCCGCTTCTTCATCATAAGAAAGAAGCCTGTATTTAAGTCTTGCTTCCTTAGAACCCGCCGTTCCTTTTGAAACTACCGATGATTCATTATTCTTTGCATCTTTTATAAGATTATCCACAAGTTCGCCTTCATCAGAATCCGGTTTTCCACATACAAGTACCTGATAATGTTTACAAAGTGTTTCTTTTTGCATAAGCAAAGACAGTCTTGCTGCTTCCTTTTTATTCTTAGCCATAAGTACAAGCCCTGATACAGGACGGTCAAGTCTGTTTATTATAGCTGCGTAAGCTTCTTCACCCTTGCTTTTTCTATATGTAAGAACTTCACTTACAAGATCCATCTCAAACGACTTTCCGCTCTGTGACAGTTGTCCCGCCGGCTTGTTTAATATAATCTTATCTTTATCCTCATATATTATATCCAACATAACTAAATAATCCCAATACTCTTAATCCACTTTGTAAAAAGCACTTTCCACTCACCAGTCTGTGCAAAATCATCACCGCAGCCATAACCATGTCCACCTGTTCTGAATATATGAAGTTCCGCACTTACCCCGGCTTTTCTTGCTGCCATATAAAAGCCCACACTGTTCTCAGATAATGTTGTTCTGTCATCATCCGTTTCACATATAAATACTGGCGGCATATCCGGTCTTACAAGCTTATCCGGATTATACTTATGCAGTATCTTTGTCTCACTGTCGCTGATTATCTCAAGTACCTGTTCCTCAGACATATATCTTTTACCTGCTTCAATACAATCGTCAATACTTATAACTGGATATGAACAAACAGCAAAATCTGGTCTTGCCGACAGTTTATCATATTCATCCTTATACTTATAATCTGCATACACATCGCTTTCATACGCTGTTGATAACAACGCTGCCATAAAGCCTCCTGCTGAAAAGCCCATAACGCCTATCTTAGCTTCATCTATACCGAATTCATGCGCCCTTCCTCTTATAACTCTCATTGCGCGCATAGCATCTATAAGTGGGACATCCTCTGCATTATCATGTTCATCTGATGGAAGTCTGCATTCAAGAACAAATGCAGCTATTCCCATACTATTAAGCCACTTTGCAACATCTTCACCTTCAAAGTTGTATACAAGGCGTCTGAACGCACCTCCTGGAATAATCAATACTGCCGGAATCCTTTGTCTGTCTGTACTGTTACCAATACCATCAGGTATGTAAGGAACAATATCCGGATCTGTAATGTTCTGCACTATATGCTTTACTCTTCCATCAGGCATATCCTCAGTGTAATATTTTCTTGTAAGCTTAAGGTTCTGCGAACCCGGAGCCCCATGCTCAAACAGCCGTATCTTGTTTACCGGCATCTTAAACGCCTCATTCTGCGTATCTGTCATATCTACTCCTCCCTGCTCTCAAGAAACAAAAGCTTATTAGCCTGTATGCTCAGCTCATCATAATGCATAAGCATATCACTCTCATCATATTCTTCCGGAATCACTTTATAGCCTTCGAACCTTATAAGATTCTTGAAATATTCTTCCACATCTGCTGTCTGTTTAACAACAACCTCGCTGAATGCCACTCCCTCTTCTGACTCCTGAAAATCTGGTCTGTAAAGAAGCTCACCGGTAATTATATTTTCTTTATCGGCTACAAATACAGCTTTGGCATAATATTTGTTACTGTCCGTTGTCGCAAGACGTATTCTTCTTGGTGGTGCCATCGTCTTATCATTCATGGCATTTGCTTTCCTGACTTCTTCTGAATCAAAATATTCCTTTTCAATTATCATATTTATCCTTCTTTCTGTCATATAAATCACTCATAGTTTTATAATATCCAAAACAGGACGATATATTTAAGGTTCTTATGGATATATGTTCTAAACAGGCTTTTGTAATGTATTATAACTTAAAGCGGTAGCCTACCCCCCATATCGTTTCGATATATTGTGGCTTACTTGTATCAAGTTCTATCTTTTCCCTTATCTTTTTAATATGGACAGTAACGGTTGCAATATCACCGATAGAATCCATATCCCATATTTCCTTAAAAAGCTCTTCCTTAGTGTATACATGATTAGGATGTTCTGCTAAGAATGTAAGAAGATCGAATTCCTTAGTTGTAAATATCTTCTCTTCACCATTAACGAATACTCTTCTAGCTGTCTTATCTATCCTGATGCCTCTTATTTCGATAATATCATTTTCAGGCTGGGCACTGTTTACAAGTCTTTCATATCTTGAAAGATGTGCCTTAACTCTGGCAACAAGCTCACTTGGACTAAAAGGCTTCGTCATATAATCATCAGCACCTACGCCAAGTCCTCTTATCTTATCGATATCCTCTTTTTTAGCTGATACCATGATAATAGGAGTATTCTTAACTTCTCTTATTCTTTTGCATATCTCAAAGCCATCTACACCTGGAAGCATGACATCAAGAATATATATGTCATAATCCCCGTCAAGTGCCTCTGCAAGACCTGTTGTTCCGTCCTTGCATGTTGTTACCGTGAATCCACTTAATTCAAGGTAATCCTTTTCAATATCTGCGATTGCTTCCTCATCTTCAACTATCAATACTTTGCTCATACAATTGTCCCTTTCTATTCCTTTTATATTTTATTTTTGCAGAATTCCAAGCTGGTTATTCTCATTATACTTAAGCAGATTAAGATGCATTGTAGTTCCTTCGCCTTCAACACTCTCTGCCCATATCTTGCCTTTATGGTCTTCAACGATTTTCTTAACAATAGCAAGTCCTATGCCGCTGCCGCCTTGCTTGGAGTTTCGTGATTCATCAGTACGGTAGAATCTTTCAAATATTCTTGAAATATCCTTGCCTGCTATACCCTTGCCATTGTCAGCCATGACAACATGTACATACTCGCCCTCGTCATAAAGGTCTATATCTATCTTTCCCTTACGGCCTTCTACCATGTACTTGACTGAGTTGCTGATTATATTATTGATAACTCTCTTTAACTGCTCTGGGTCTGCGACTATCATTACCGGCTTGTCTATATGATTCCTGTAGTTTAGCTCTATGCCAGAGGCATCCAGTTCTGTGCCTATTTCTTCACAGCAGTCATCAAAATAATCTGAAACATTAAGTTTTATAAATGTATATAGTATCCTGTTAGCATCAAGTCTTGAATATATAGTAAGTTCATCTATAAGCTTATCCATATCATTAACCTTGTTGGAAATAGTCTTAATATACTTTGCCTGTTTTTCCGGAGTATCGGCTATTCCATCACGTAGACCCTCAACATAGCCTTTAATAGCTGTGAGCGGTGTCTTTAAATCATGTGATATATTTCTTATAAGCTCTTTCTCTTCTTTATCTGACTGAAGCTTATCCTCTGATGACTTCTTTAGTATAAGTCTCATCTCTTCAAAGTCCTTACACACATCACCTATTTCGTTATCAGGAACCCTTGGCATCTCAAAGTCAAAGTTTCCTTCTTTTATATTATCTGTTGCAAGCTTCAGCTTGTTAACCGGCTTGATGATAGAACTGTATATCCACAGGTTAAGCACAAGGCTGGTTATTACAAGTATGATGATGATGATAAAAACAAGCTGCCATAGCATCTGTCTTATCTGTGGTATGCTCTGCTTAACAGATGTGACGATAGACACACTGTATATATTTCCTAAGCTGTCTGAAAAGTCTACCTGTTTTATAAGACTATGATATATGCCACCTCTATATGTAGCAACATCCGTTATGTTGTTCTCATCTGTCTCATACTCTGGAAGAAGCCTTGCAAGATCTGTGTTTGAATATTGTGTTGAATTATATATGACATTATTATTCTTTCTTACAACAAGCTCTGAAAGTCTGTCATTTAATGTGGAACCAAGTGACTCAAGGTATGCCCTGTTGTTAAATGTCGTTGGTTCTTCTTCTGCCTGTTCTTTTATCTGCTCATACACATCATCTGTAATACTGCCAAACAATGTCATAGGCGAATAAAAATATAACAGTACCGTATCGTCTTCTACATTATATGTCTTGCATATACTATCCGACTGTATCTTAAATATTCCGACAACAAACACGCATAAAAGCAGCGCCGGAAGTATAACCATAACGCAGAATGAAACCTTTAACTTATCTTTTAATTTCATGTTTTCTCCATATAAGTCATATTAATATATTTACAACCATCATGATAATAGTTTAACATATTTTAACAGAATATTTGTAAAAAAATGATAAAAATATATAAAAAAACTGCGGAAATATATCATGCCTGCGATATCTTGTGATAAATCTGCCATTATCACTCCGGATATCTGCACAATATTATTCTCCGCAGTCTATTATCATCCTATTTTCAACTTAAACTTCTGAAGTTCTCTTTCAGAATCTACTCTTGCTATAACAGCACCAAGTGCTGAAAGTTTACCTTCAAAATCTTCGTACCCTCTCTGGATATACTCTATATCGTCTATTTCTGATATGCCCTCTGCCGCAAGTGCCGCGATCACAAGTGCTGCTCCAGCTCTTAAATCAGGTGCTGAAAGCTGTGCTGAGGTAAAATGCTTAACACCTTCTATATAAGCTGTATTGCCCTCAACTTTAATCTTAGCACCCATCCTGTTAAGCTCATCAACATACTTGAATCTATTCTCAAATATACTCTCTGTAACCATGCTTGAACCGTTAGCAAGTGCAAGTGCAACTGCTATCTGTGGCTGCATATCTGTTGGAAAGCCAGGATATGGAAGTGTCTTAACATTAGTACTTCCTATCTCACCTTCTGCTATAACCCTTATCCAGTCGTCACCTTCTATGAGCTGACAGCCCATCTCATGAAGCTTGGCAGTTATAGACTCAAGATGCTTAGGAATAACGTCCTTTATGACAACATCTCCATGTGTAGCTGCTGCCGCCATCATGAAAGTTCCTGCCTCAATCTGGTCTGGTATTATAGAATATGTGCATCCATGAAGTCTCTCTACGCCCCTTATTCTTATAACATCTGTACCAGCACCCTTGATATTAGCTCCCATGGCATTAAGGAAGTTAGCTACATCAACTATATGTGGCTCCTTGGCTGCATTTTCAAGGATAGTTTCTCCATCAGCCATGCATGCTGCCATCATAAGGTTAATAGTGGCACCTACTGTTACAACATCAAAATATATGTGTCCGCCAACCAGTTTTTCTGCTTTAGCGCTGACAACGCCATGATCTATGTTCACTTTGGCACCAAGTGCTTTAAAGCCCTTAAGGTGCTGGTCTATAGGTCTGCTTCCTATGTTACAGCCACCTGGAAGTGCTACATTAGATTCATTGTACTTACCAAGTAACGCACCAAGAAGATAATATGATGCTCTTATCTTTCTTATATATTCGTATTCAACATTAAGATCACATATAGATCCGCCGTTAATCTGAACTGTATTATTATATATATATTTTACCTTTGCACCTATTCCTTCGATTGCCTGAAGCAACACCTTTGTATCTCTCACGTTAGGTACATTCTCTATTGTTACGGTCTCATCTGTCATAATCGCTGCTGCCAGAATACCAAGTGCTGCATTCTTAGCTCCACCTATGGACACTTCTCCACAAAGTGGCACTCCACCTTTGACAACATACTGTTCCATACTTTGCACCTCAATATCACTTACTCATCATATCTAAAACTTTAGTTTCCTGCTTTAGTTTCTTTATTAATTATCGACATATCTGTCATTTATATTCAATATATCATGGTATTCACGGCTTATCACAAAAACAACTATCATGCATTAGTGACATAAAGCCGTCAAAACATTCATCATGTGTATACTTTTACTTTATTATCTAAAATAATATTGGTATTTAAATCAATATCTTAATGATTATATCATACCTTTTTATTATGTCAACGTTATATATCCATAAAGTTTAAAACAGGGCATGGATTATTAATATCCACGCCCTTATTCATAAGTTAACTTAATTCTTGTTTACATAATCAAGTGGATTCACTCTTCTGCCATCTATCCATATTTCAAAATGCACATGTGGTCCTGTACTATCACCAGTATTGCCACTAAGAGCTATCTCTTCACCCTGCTTTACCTGCTGGCCGGCAGTCACTGTTACTTTACTGTTATGTCCATATCTTGTCATGCTGCCATCTTCATGCTGTATATCTACACAATATCCATAAGCAGAATACCATCCAGCCCTTGTTACTACTCCGTCTCTTGAAGCCTTAACTGATGTTCCCTGGCTGCATGACCAGTCAACTCCGTAATGAGTTGTGCCCCATCTTGAACCATAACCTGATGAAAATGTTCCACCACTGACAGGCTTTATATATGTTGGTGGTGTAAGTGTTCCAACTGCTATCTTTGCCGGCTTTGATTCAACTGTTATATTCTCGCTTGTTATCTGTCTTGCAACCTCTTTACCATTCTCATATGTAACTGTTGCTACTACTGAATGATGTCCCGTTGTTCCTTCATCAAGAATATAATTCGTACCTCTATAGTTGTTGTTATCATCAAGATACTCAGGCTCTGCGTTGTAATCTTCCTCATAAGAAAGCTGCTTTGTTGTCACTACTGTTATATCTGACTCAGGCACTGTTATAACAAGCTCATCACCTGGAACTATAACTGAGTCCTCTTTTAACTTAGTATTAAGCTTTAACAAATCTTCAACTGTTATGTTATTATCTTTAGCTATACTCTCAAGAGTATCGCCCTCTTTAACAATATAATAAACATTGGTATTGTTTACCTTTGTTATTGTATCATAAGCTTCCTGTACTGTTGATACCTCTACCTTATCAGCATATACAGCATTAACAGATACATTCTGTGCAAAACCTATAGACTGTATCTCATCTGGTGTCTTCTTGCTTTCACCGTTAGAACCAGTACTGTCTTCAAAGAATGATGCAACTATCTGTGTATCCTGCACCGTTGTCTCCTCATTCTTATCTATAGACACTATATATGTTCCATCTGCTGCCGAACTAGACTTAATAACCGGCTCAAACTCATCAGCCCTGTTATATGGCTGTATAAGCTTTGAAAACAGTTCTTCTACATCCTGCTTGGATGACAGATTAACTGTATAATCATCTATTCTTACAGTATATGCAAGCTGCTTTTCAACATCAAGTATACAGTCAAACAACTGGCTGTATATAGAACTTTCAAGCTGCTTTTCTGACATTCTTGACGCTATAGCCCTGTTTTCTTTATCAATCTGGACATCACAGTCCATATATATATAATCATCAAGCTGCTGGCTTAACTGCAGACGTGCATTTGCCAGTGCCACATTAACTTCTTCCTCTGTGTTGGCTGCTCCAACATGTGTACCACGAATCGATATGCTGTAATATCCCACATCATTGTTAAACATATTCTTAGATACAAATGGAATACCTATCACTATTGCAATGCATGCTGCAAACATAGTTGAGATAAAGGTAGTTTTCACCTTTCTTCCATATCTTGTAATGCGTGTCATACGTTCCTCCATATATCGTATATACAATGGAATTCTTTCCCCATGTAATAATTCCGTAACATTTTTGTAACAATTGTATACTACCACGCATATAACTGTTTGTAAAGGGGTTTTACGCGCTTTAGAGATATTTTATTTTTATAATTTTACCTTTTTTTAACTGAATATCCAAAGCGTCCGAGATGTTCACCAAGTGCGTAATACTGTCCATGTGAATAAGCTACAAGTTCAGCATCCTTAAGATGTAATGTTCCCTTGCTGTCAAGAAGTGATTCATCAACATTAACAGCGACGACTTCGGCAATAAACATATCATGGCTTCCAAGCTCCACTATATCCTTCACCTTACATTCTATGTTAACAGGGCTCTCTTTAATAGCCGGTGCATTTATCTTAACTGACTTTTCAGGTGTAAGATGCATATCCTTGAATTTATCTGTATCCTTACCTGACTTTACGCCACAGTAGTCCGTTGCCCGGCACAGCTTTTTCGTTGTAAGGTTAATAACGAACTCTCCTGATTCTTTTATAATATCATGGCTATATCTTTCTTTCCTTATTGATATAGATACCATTGCAGGATCCGAACATATAGTCCCTGCCCATGCAACTGTTATGATATTGGGTTTTTCTTCACCTCTCTGACAGCTGACCATAACTGCCGGCACTGGATAAAGCATATTTCCTGGTTTCCATGTCTGTTTACTCATAATGTACATCTCCTTTACTGCTTATAGTTTTCTTTGTAATGTATTGTCTTTTTTAGATATCTGTCATATACCTTGTGCTTATTATCAGTATACTACAAATTTTTTGAAAGTTTCCACTATATGATTAAAGATTTTACTAAATTTATGAATTTATTTAATTTATAAGCACATTTGAGTTGTATGATTGCTCTAATTATGTTAATATAATTTTAATAAAATGTTTATGTTGTAAGAGTTAAAAGTTCACATCCAAAAATCTTTCGTGCCTGCATGATATGACTTTGATCTTGCGACCCTTGCATCATATTTGTCATAGGTTAGAAGTCACGAGGGATTCTGACCTGAGTTTTATTATTTAATTATTTTTATAATTCGGAGGACATTTATGTTAGGAAATGTTATCGTAGGACAGTCTGGCGGACCAACTGCCGTAATCAATTCAAGTCTTGCAGGTGTGTTTAAAACAGCCAAGGACAGAGGGGCTAATAAAGTATATGGTATGCTTCACGGAATCAAGGGTCTTCTTGACAAGCAGTATGTAGATCTTTCTGAAAAGATTAAGACAGATATCGATATTGACCTTTTAAAGAGAACTCCTTCTTCTTACTTAGGTTCATGTCGTTATAAGCTTCCTGAAATCTCTGACGACAGAGAAACATATGAGAAGATTTTCGAGATTCTTAAGGAACTTAATATATCATACTTCTTCTATATTGGTGGTAACGATTCTATGGATACTATCAAGAAGCTTTCTGACTATGCACTTCTTATCGGAAGCGATATTAAGTTCATGGGTGTTCCTAAGACTATCGACAACGACCTTGCTGTTACTGATCATACTCCTGGTTTTGGTAGTGCTGCCAAGTTTATTGCAGCTACTATGAAGGAGATTATCCGTGACGGTCTTGTATATGATTACCCAACTGTTACAATAGTTGAGATTATGGGACGTAACGCCGGATGGCTTACAGCCGCTTCTGCTCTTGCAAGAGGCGAAGATTGTGAAGGTGTAGATCTTATCTATCTTCCTGAGAAGGTATTTGATATCGACCACTTCCTTGAAAGAGTTAAAGAGATAGCTTCTAAAGGTCGTTCTATGGTTATTGCTGTTTCAGAAGGTATCAAGGTTATGGACGGAAGATATGTATTCGAGCTTTCAGAGCATGTTGAGTTCGTGGATGCTTTCGGTCACAAGCAGTTAGCTGGTTCTGCCAAGTTCCTTGCCAACAAGGTAGGTTCTGAACTTGGTATCAAGACAAGAGCTATTGAGTTATCTACTCTTCAGCGTTGTGCAGCTCACATGACTTCACGTACTGATATCACTGAAGCCTTCAACGTTGGTGGTGCTGCTGTAAAGGCTGCATTTGAAGGTGAAACTGGTAAAGTTGTAGTACTTAAGAGAGTATCTGATGATCCATATATGTGCATCACTGAAACTCATGATGTTCATCAGATTGCTAACATCGAAAAGAAAGTTCCACTTGAGTGGATTACAGAAGATGATTTCGTTACAGAAGACCTTATTCATTACATAAGACCATTGATTCAGGCTGAACTTTCACCAATCATGGTTGATGGTCTTCCAAGACATCTCAATGTAAATATGGACTAGTGCCAGCATTAATAGATAATGCCAATATTTTATTTAAGATATGAGCAGCATTTATTAATCCCCCGTGTGGCAGCTATTCCGCACATCAAAGCTTACAGGCTTTATAGCCCCGGATACCTTTATCATAATGGGTATCCGGGGTACTTTTATTTTCATCTTTATTTTTAACTTTATTTTTAATCTTATTTTTTCCAAAATATTACAATTATGTGTTATGATGTGATTGATACATGCATGTTGTCATAACTGATATACATCATATAAAATACATGAATGGAGATTAATATTAAAATATGAATAAAGAATACCATGATAATGAAGCTTTGAAAGAAGCAAAAAAACGTACTAAAAAAAGGTCCTTATTAAGCCCTCATTTTCCAGGGTTAAAAACAATAATAAACATTATAATAATAGCCCTGCTTGTTATAGCCTTGATATACACTAAAAAGACTGCATCAACGAGTTACCAGACAGATGGCAAGGTCACTCAGATAGGCTTTGAAAATATCGGCGAGCTGGCTACACAGTCTGTAACAACAACGTCTGTGCGTGTTGAAACTAAGGACAGAAAGCTTTTTAATATATCTATACCTCTGACAGAATCAAAGTATATATACACATATAACACTAACATCAAGGCTGGAATCAACTTCAGTGATGTAACATGGAGTTTGGGGGATACAGAAGACACAAAGCATAACATATATGTAACTGTACCTGAGGTTAAAACTCTTTCTGCCGACCTTGACCTTGATTCCTTCAAGGTGCTCCACGAAAGTACAAGCATATTTACACCTATAACTCTTACCGAACATAACGATGCATTAAAGCAGCTAACAGATGAGGCATTAAATGATGCCATAGCAAATGGATTATACGACAAGGCTCTTGAAAATGCCAAAACACTGCTATCCTCTTTCATATATCAGGTATATCCATCTGATCAGTATGATATAATATTTTCTGAATCAGTAAAAAAATAGTAAAAACAATGTAGTAAAACTAATTTAATAAAGCTATTGTGATTTTTGATAATCATTACAAGCTTTATAAAACAGTAATCCCGGTTTAAAGTTCATATGTAACTTTAAACCGGGATTATGTTAGATTATGATTCCAATTATCTTCTTAATATTCTTTTTATATTCTTCTTTTTCTTATGCAGACATATCCAAGTGCTATAAGCGATGCAACACTTACTGTAAGTAATGCAGCATATATACCAGCATGTGATGTATCTGCTGTCTTAACATTCTCTGTAGAACCAGTCTGTGCTGTTTCATCTTCAGCAGTCTCTCCTGTTGAAGGCTCATCTGTCGATGGATTATCTGTCGTTTCTTCTACAACAGGATTCTGGTTTGTATCACCAGCCCATTCTATGCTTAAGCTGTGAAGCATAGTTGTATTCTGCCATCCACCAGTTCCTGTTGTTCCTGTATGCTGTATAGCTGCTCCGCCATATGTGTTAGCCTCTATATCTGCATTTAAGTCAACCACATGAACATAGCCAGCTGCTGCCTGGTCTGCAAGCTGTGCTGTAGGTGTTTCTACATGTGCTGTAAGCTTGCTTCCCTCTGCCTTTAAGGTTATCTCGCATCCTGTAAGGAAGCATGTTGCTATAACTTCATCTGATATATATGTTGTATTGCCATTATCATACTTAACAAGTACAAATGTAACTGCACTAGAAGATGCCCTTGTTCTTATGATTCTTAATGCATAGCCTGTAAGTGTTTTAGTATCAAACTTAATGCATACATCCATATACTGTCCTGCACTACCAAAGCCCTGACCTGCCGTCTTTGCAGGATCAGCCACAACCTTGACAGTCATATCACCATATTTGCCTTCAACTGGTGTATACATAAGTCTTGCTCCCTGTGTTCCCTGATAGATTCCGGCACCAACTGAACCGTTACCAGTTTCACCATATACCCAAGGTGTTTCTGTATCTTCACCCTTCCAGCTTCCAAAGCTCTTTGTATCTGTTGGTCTGTACGAATCCACTGTCCAGAAGCCTTCCTTTATCTCTGGCTGTTTAACAGTAGGGAAGTCTGAAAAATCTGTTGTGTAATTCTTAACTTTAATATCCTTTGCACTTACAGCCTCTGAATATACAACTTTTACCGCATCACCTAAGTCACTTCTTATATTCTTTGGAGCAACAGAAGCACAGATATAATATCCTATATCACCTGCTGTAAGTATATATGTGTACTGAGGATTATTCATTGTAGACACTGCTGTTAACACAGGATTGCTTCCACTTGCATCACTGCATCTATACCAGTTAATAACTGACATATCTGCCCTGTCACCAAGATTCAGCTTATAATCTGCTTTAAGTGTGCCATCACCATTGTTAACCACCTCTGGAAGCTTTGTCCATGATGGAGCTGCAAGCTTAGCTGGTTTAACTGTTATGGCTATAGCTGCTTTTAAGCCACTCTCCGTACTTGCTTCAATAACTACTTCCTTTGCTTCATCTTCGTTATTAGTACCATTAACTACGCATGTTCCGTCCTTATTATCAACTATTGATACATATGGCTTATATTCATCAGCCACACTGTAGGTAATCTTCTGATTCTTATCTGTATCACCATAGAAATACTTAACACCTGCCGTCAGCTTAGCTGTTTCAGTTCCTGACTCTATAGCTTCTACCTTACCTTCGCTTTCTATATTAAGCTGTGTAGCTATGCTGTCTGCACCATTCTTAACTGCTATATCCTTAACACCAAGTGGATCCCAGTTATCATTGCCCCTTAAAAGATTGTAAGTATTGTAATATACCTTTCCACCATCTTCTATTCTATATGCATTAAGAACCTGCTTTCCTGTCATATCAACCGTTTCAGCAGCATCCTTTCCTGCTATTATTATGCTTTCATTGTTATGTGTTATGTTATACTGATAGCACTTAAGTGACTTATCTGGGTACTTTGTCCATGCAATTCCAAAAGGAATACTGAAGTTGCTCTTATATGCACAATCAACTGCTGTTATTGTTCCGCCTTCCTTTGTGAAGTACTGCATTGGCTCAGCTTCAACATTCAAAACAACACTGTTAAAGATACAGCCTAAAAATGTTGAACCTGTGTTATATGATGAATATAATGGTCTGTTTCCGTAGAAATCAAAATCACAGCCAACAAACACTGCATTACCATTAATCGCATCGTCTGTACTCTCAAAATGGCAGTTGTTATAAAGGCTTCGTGCCGCACCGCCTATAGGATCAAGATTCAGACGGCTGATAAAGTTACAGTTATCTGCAAACATCTTATCTCCAGACATATCAGCAAGCTGTGCCTGTGTAATAGTTTTTGTTCTCTTATCTGTATCCAGTTTTGGAAGAAGAGGATATTTAAGATCAACGCTGCAATAGTTACCTATCGTTATGTTCTTTACTGTAAGTGCTCCCTTACAGTTGAATCTAAACATCGTGTAGTTACCATTACAAGCATGTGACTGGCCTCTGTTTCCAGCAAATACTACATTATACGGATCCTTTGTAAGTCCCTTTATAGTAAGATAATCACTGTTAATAATCATTCCATAAGGAACACCATATGTCTTATCCGGCTGCTTAGTATCAGTAGCTGCCGGATCATCTATCCAGTATACGAAAGGTGCCACATATACCGTCATAGGTGCTTCCTTGGTTCCATTCTTTAAACTGCTGTCACTAAGTGCCTTTGTAATATCGTTATATACATATGGATATTTATCAGCAACTTCATCTGATAATGAACCATCAAGATAAATCGCTGTTTCAGACAACTGTATAGTTTCAGAATCGTACTTAATATAAGTACCTCCAAACTCTATAGGGTCGCTTACATCAAGCGGCTTGTAGTTATTCTCATCATTGTTTATATCCTTCACTGCTGTATAAATGTTTTTTGTCTGCAAAGCAGTACCCTCCTGCGCCACAATTCTGTCTGGAAATGCTCCTATATTTCCAACAACCAGCAGGCCCGACATAATACCTGCCATAATAGATGAAACTAATCTTTTCCTTCGTATCATATCTATTACCATACCTTTCTTTAAAATAATAAGATGATAAGTGTCAAAAATATTTTATTATCTACGTTGCAACTATGAATTGATTATAATATATATTGTACTTATATTAATACATAAAAACTGTAAGGAACTTGTAAAATCACTTAAAATATGTTAGCTTTTAAACAATAAAGTTTTACAATACTTATAAAAGAAGGTGTAATTTTATGCATCATGAATATATACCGGCGAATTTTCTGCCAGACATAAAAACTGTTCCTACTTCATACAAAATGTCACATTTTCATACGCATAACAGATGGGAGCTTTTATATCTTATATCAGGAAACTGTACATTATATATCAAAGAAAATATGTATATGCTAAAAAAAGGTTCTCTAGCTCTCATTCCTTTTGGAGTAGAACACATGACTACTTATATGTCAGGTGAAGAAAATATAAGAAGCCTTCTTTACTTCGATGATGAAGAGCTTTTATGGTTTAACGAACATGGAATAACAGATATATCTGACATTTTAGGAGGAAACTTTGTCGTTCAGATTCCCGCACGAAAACAGTCATACATTAAAGAGCAGCTGGATAAAATATCATATGAATTCCATGGTGTAGATAGCATTTCCCCTGCATATGCAACAGCTTACTTTCATGAGCTTCTTTTATATGCCATGAGATGCCAGACTTATAAAGATAATGTAGTTTCCCGCATGGACTTATCTAATGAAACTATACAGCGCATAGTTGAATATATTCTTGCTAATTATAAAGACAATATCACTCTTTCAGGCACCGCAGAAATGTTTAATATGAGTGAATCCAGTCTTTCCAAAAAATTCAAAGCATTTACAGGACACCGCTTCCGTGAGTATCTTGTTGATGTACGAACGCATGCCGCTGCAGAGCTTTTAAGGCAGTCCGAGCTTTCTATGACCGAAATAGCCTGTGAATGTGGTTTTTCTGACAGCAACACATTTGGAGATACCTTTAAACGCGTATTTAAACAGTCTCCAAGCAGTTATAGAAAAACTCTGTAGAAGACTTCTTATTTATTAAGAATAATAACAAGGAAAGCATCAAAATAATTTCAAATAGAAATTTCAAAATAATATAAAATAAATACAAAAAAGGAAATATAGATATGTTTAGATTATGGTGTAAATTATTTGACAGTTCAAACCACATGATTAAAGATATGGTTGCAGTTAATGACGACCCAAAGCTTAACAGGACTAAAAAAATATTTGATGGAATAAAAGAAGCCTGCTATGAATTCGACTTAAGTGAACCTATGTGGTTCGATTCGAATATAGCAGACTTCAAACGTCATTCCAAGGTACGCTTCACAAGCGATAACTTTATTGACGATATTGATTTTTCTTATATGGAAGTGCAAGTTATCGAAGAAGATTAATACTGCATTATTTATTAACCTATGGCACTATCCGTTTATATCAGGATTAACCCCTTTAAGCCCTATAAATGCTGTATCATCAAGTCCACCCTCTTCATGGCCAATAAGCCACTTGTTAGTAGCTGCAAGAAGTGCATCCTCACTGTCAGCAATATTATTGTGCACTCTTGCATGTTTTGATGTAAGTGGATAGTTAGTTCCCTTTGGAAGTACTACTGCTACCTGAAAGCCATTTCCATCCACACCACAAGGTGCATAGTGAAGTGTTGTTGCATACACTTCAACTGCTGTTCCTGCTGGTACTAAAAAAGCTTTAACTTTAGATGTGTCATATGTATGGTCTTTTTCCACATCTGTTAAAAGTCCAAGCATAAGTATCATATCTGTTGCTGCCACATTAATCTCTGAATCTCTGTGATACTCAAGAGCATTAAGTTTTGAGTTATGTCCGTTACAATAACCTATCTGCACAGGCATCTCACCATATGCAACCTCAGATATATCCAGCCTTACAGGAAGTGCTTCGAGCTCCTTTACTGCCGGCTCATATACAACCCCCGCTGGTATGGGTGTTCTTTTCAATTCCTCTACAAGTGCCGTAAAATCAATATTATCCACTATACGACCATATTTTCTGAATTCATTATCTGTTACTGATAATATCTGCATATATTTTATATCCTTTCCATCATTTTATTACAATATCATTTATTATGATACAACATTTCTCTTTTCACCTTTACTAAATGCGGCTATATTCTCATAAACCTCATCCATAAGCCTTGTTCTTGCTTCAACTGTTCCCCATGCAACATGTGGTGTTATAACAAGCTTTGTACTGTCCTTGATTTCCATCAGTGGATTATCTGCCTCTATAGGTTCCTTTCCAAGCACATCCAGTCCTGCCGCTGCTATCTTTCCATCCGCAAGCGCTTCTGCAAGGTCAGTGTCATTCACTATAGGACCTCTTCCCAGATTAAGAAGTATGGCACTTGTCTTCATCTTATCAAAAGCTGCTGCATCAAAAAGATTCTGTGTTTTTTCATTCAGTGGTGCATGAATTGATATAATGTCTGATTCTTTCAAAAATTCATCAAGTTCCTTTCTTTCATATGGAACATCCTGTGTCTTTCCACTCGCAGAATAATATACAACCTTACATCCAAAATCTGCAGCAATCTTTGCCACTCCTTTTCCTATAGTTCCAAGTCCGACTATTCCCCATGTCTTTCCCGTAAGCTCATGAAATACATTTGAGAAATGTGAAAAAATCGGACATTTTGCATACTCACCCGACTTTACATATCCATCATAGTAGCTCATCTTCTCTATAAGATATAATCCAAGTGCAAATGTATGCTGTACTACTGAATCTGTAGAATAACCGGCTACATTAGCCACTCTTATATTCTTTTCCTTTGCATACATAATATCAATATTGTTGTATCCTGTAGCAGTCTCAGCAATCATCTTAAGAGCCGGAGCCGCATCTATAAATTCTTTATCTGCCGCTATCTTATTGATAATAACGACATCCGGATTATGTTCGGCAACCCTTTTAAGCGCCTCCTCCCTTGTACTTGTTGAATAACTTTTTACTTCACCTAATGCATAGAACTTGTCTATGTTAACATCCTCACCATATGTAGATGCATCCAACATAAGAATCTTCATAATAATCCTCCATTCTTGCGCTGCTTCTTTGCGCATCTTAAGTTTGTGCGAAGCACAAATCTTACGTGTGAAAAATCTTATTTTTCACACTAATCTCCATACCATATATACGCCTGCATTTATATGATTCCTTTTCTATATCTGCAGGCAGTATCTTTTAGCAATATATATAACAAAAGTTTTCTAACGTCATTATAAGTCCTGAACACATATTTTTCAATGTATTTATTAGACTTAATTGTCAAAATATTAGCATAAGGTATTGTGAAATGTTGGATTTTTTATGGCAAAATATCGGATTTGTGCCTTGTTTTCGACATTTAATAATAGTATAATTCTTGTATAATTAGATGTCGGATTCAACGGGGATTTTGCCCATGACTGATGTACGATAAAAAAGGAGGAGATATTTTTTATGATTAATTGGAATAATCTTGATACACTTACGTCTTTTACACAACTAAAAAAGACTAAAGAGGTAAATCTTTCAGATGTCATGTCTGGTGAGGCTGGAGCTGAACGTGTGAAAAACTATAATGTTCCTATGGCATGTGGCCTGAACTACAATTACGCTGCTAAAAAAGTTGATTCAGAGGTGTTAAATGCACTTGTAAAGCTTGCTGATGAGGCTCAGCTTGCTGATAAGTTCAAGGCTCTTTACAATGGTGAAGTAATCAATACCGGCGAGAAAAGACTTGTACTTCATCACATGACTCGTGGTCAGCTTGGTGATGCTGTTAACGCCGATGGTGTTGATAAGAGAAGCTTCTATAAAACCCAGCAGGAACGTATCGCCGAATTCGCCAACAAAGTACACAACGGTGAAATAACTAACGCAGCTGGTGAAAAGTTCACTACAGTTGTACAGATAGGTATCGGCGGAAGTGACTTAGGTCCACGTGCGATGTACATAGCACTTGAAAACTGGGCTAAGAAGAATAATGCATTCAAAATGGAGGCTAAATTCATAAGCAACGTAGACCCTGATGATGCATCTGCCATACTTGCCTCTATCGATGTTGCCCATTCATTATTTATACTTGTATCTAAGTCAGGAACTACGCTTGAAACACTTACTAACGAATCTTTTGTTAAAGATGCACTTAAGAAAGCCGGACTTAATCCAGCCAGACATATGATTGCTGTAACAAGTGAAACCTCACCTCTTGCCAAGAGTTCTGATTATCTTGATGCTTTCTTTATGGATGACTACATTGGAGGTCGTTTTTCTTCTACTTCATCTGTAGGTGGTGCCGTATTATCACTCGCCTTTGGACCAGAAGTATTCGCTGCATTCCTTGATGGTGCCACAGCAGAGGACAAGCTTTCCATGAACAGTGATCCACTTAAGAATCCTGAAATGCTTGATGCTCTTATAGGTGTATATGAACGCAACGTACTTGGTTACGGATGTACAGCTGTTCTTCCTTACTCACAGGGTTTAAGCAGATTCCCTGCTCATTTACAGCAGCTTGATATGGAATCTAATGGTAAGTCTGTTAACAGATTCGGTGAACCTGTTGATTATCCAACTGGTCCTGTTATCTTTGGTGAACCAGGTACCAACGGCCAGCACTCATTCTATCAGCTTCTCCACCAGGGTACTGATATAGTTCCGCTTCAGTTTATCGGCTTTAGAAACAGTCAGCTTGCTAATGATGTTACTATCCAGGACAGCACAAGCCAGCAGAAGTTATGTGCTAATGTAGCTGCACAGATTGTAGCATTTGCCTGCGGTAAGTCAGATGAGAATCTTAACAAGAACTTCAAGGGTAACAGACCTTCAAGCATAATCACTGGTGATGTCCTGACACCTGCCACACTTGGTGCCTTACTTGCACACTTTGAAAACAAGATTATGTTCCAGGGCTTCTTATGGAATATAAACAGCTTCGACCAGGAAGGTGTACAGCTCGGAAAAGTTCTTGCAAAGCGCGTACTTGCCCACGACACTGATGGAGCACTTAAAGTATATAGTGAACTGCTTAATATATAATTGATATTCAGGCAGCTTATGACATATTAAAAGAACTTCAAACTAGTGAATGTTAAAATATTTTTATGATATCGACATTTGCACAGCACACCCAATCCCCATATATGTATTCTATATCGAAGTTGAATATCCAATTTATTTTGCCGGGAGATTGGAATGCTGGGAGATTGGGATACTGAGAGATTTTGAATGTAATTATGACCCAATAGGCAGAAAATGAACTGCTTATATGGGTCATATTTTGTTGTTGAATAAAACCTGATCCGCAGAATCATGATAAATAATAAGTTACTTAAACAATATATCAGCTATACAACAACATTTCTACAGTTCCAAAACAAGTTCCTTTATCAGCTTAACTGAATTTTCTATAGCCTTTTTCTCAAATGTTGGATAATCCATAGTAGCACTATCATCAGCTTTATCAGATATGGCTCTTAATATTACAAATGGCACCTTATTAAGATATGCTGTCTGTGCTATAGCTGCACCTTCCATCTCTGTACAACAGCCATTAAAGTTAGAAGCGATTCTTTCTTTAACCGCTTTATCTGATATAAACTGGTCTCCACTTACAACTCTTCCTATATGTGTTCCTATCTCTGGCAGTACCTTCCTGCACGCTTTATCGGCAAGCTCGATAAGCTTCTTGTCTGCCTCAAACGATAATACATCCATTCTTGGTATCTGTCCAAGAGGATATCCAAAACCAGTTGCATCCATATCATGATGAAGAACATCACTTGATATAACTATATCTTCTATATCAATTTCCGCCTTAAGAGAACCTGCAATACCTGTATTTATAACATAATCTGCATTGAAATCATCTACTAATATCTGCGTACATACAGCTGCATTAACCTTACCAATGCCACTTCTTACAACTACAACATCCTTACCATTAAGTTTTCCTGCCATAAATGTCATACAAGCCTTGTTCTCTTTTCGTTCAACCTGCATAACTTCAACAATCTGAGCTACTTCTTCGTCCATTGCTCCTATAATACCTATCATTACTTATACCATCCTTCTTATATGATTATGACAAAGTCTTTACACGTATATCAGTAACTTAACGACTTATTTTCATCGTAAATATAGTACCATAGTAATTGGCTGCATTCAACATTATGATATGCTGCTTTCTATATCTATTTTTACATCTACTTTTTTTATCCACTCTTTATATATTTTTCAGAATTCATATCCCCGACATATTTTACAGGAATTTTATAGATGTCAATTCGCTAATTACTGTAATATGTGTTATACTTTATAAGCATTTATGATATGAATGATGCCAGGTGCTAAATTACATTTGTGGCTGAATGTTAAAATGCATTTGTAGCGTGTTAAAATGCATTTGTGACTGCGTGTTAAAATGCATCCACAGCTGCATGCTGAAATTTTTCCCCCTGACATATACAAAGCATAATAACAATAAAAAACATAAAACGGAGGAATGACTATGAAATATACAACAAAGGGCGTATGCTCACGTTCGATTGAATTCGATGTAGTAGATAATAAGGTTACAGGTGTTAGGTTTGAGGGCGGATGCTCTGGCAATACACAGGGTGTTGCAGCACTTGTTGAGGGCATGGATGTTAACGAGGCTATTAAGCGTATGAAAGGTATCAAATGTGGTTTTAAGCCAACATCATGTCCAGATCAGCTTGCTTCTGCACTCGAGCAGTACCTTGCCAAGGCTAATTAAACATTTTAGAAACGGAGAATAGAATGGGATCAGTAAGCAGGTTTAAAAGAATCTACATAGAGATCACAAGCACCTGTAATCTCAGATGTTCTTTCTGCCAGGAAACAAAACGTCCGCCACATTTCATGTCTATTGAAGAATTCGGACATATTCTTGACGAAATAAAACCATATACGAATTACATATATCTGCATGTAAAAGGTGAACCTATGCTGCATCCTGAACTTGATACTATTCTTTCCATGTGCCAGGATGCCGGCCTTACTGTCAACCTTACAACAAATGGCACACTGCTTTATAGGAAGCTTTTCACTCTTATAAAACATCCTGTACATCAGATAAATGTATCTATGCATAGCGCAGATGATAACGACTGCATAGATATGGATAACTATATTAATGAACTTTTCTACTCATGTGATGAAATATTGAAAAAAACAGATACTGAGATATCTCTTAGATTATGGAATACTAAAAATGAGCCAGCTCTTTTTGGAAAGAAAAACTGTACTATAAAAAAACATCTTTATGTCAATGTACAGAGTCCATTTGAATGGCCTGAGCTTGACAGCAGTTATTGCAATGAACGAGGTTTCTGTCAGGGACTTAGAACACATATAGCTATACTGAGTGATGGTACTGTAACACCATGCTGTCTTGATGGCAATGGTATTATGAAGCTTGGAAATATCTTTGACACACCACTTAAAAATATTCTGGAATGTGAGAGAAGTTCTGCATTTACAAAGGGGTTCCATAATAAATATGCTGTAGAACCACTATGTCAGCACTGCTCTTTCAAGGAAAGATTCGCACATAAGATGTAGACAAAATATATTTTGACAGAATTGGAGAATAGTGTGAAAAATAAGATTTTTCACACGCAAGATTTGTGCTTACGCACAAACTTGAGATGCGCTGAGAAGCAGCGCAAGAATGGAGAATATAATGAAAAAAATAGTACTTACCGGTGGTGGAACTGCTGGTCATGTAACACCCAATATAGCACTTCTTCCAAGCCTTAAAGAGGCTGGATATGAGGTATTCTATATCGGCTCGTACAACGGAATTGAAAAAACTCTTATAGAAGACCTTGATATTCCTTACTACGGAATATCTTCTGGAAAACTAAGAAGATATAGAAGCTTTAAGAATCTTACTGATCCATTCAGGGTTATCAAAGGTTATTTTCAGGCAGGAAAGCTTATGCGCCGCATTAAACCTGATATCGTGTTTTCAAAAGGTGGCTTTGTATCGGTACCAGTAGTACTTGCTGCTGGAAATAAGCATATTCCTGTTATCATCCATGAATCAGATATGACACCTGGTCTGGCTAACAGGATAGCTATGAAAAAAGCAACACGAATATGCTGTAATTTCCCCGAAACAGTTAAATATCTTCCAAAGGATAAAGCTGTGCTTACTGGTTCTCCTATAAGACAGGAGCTTCTTCTTGGTAATAAGCTTGCTGGTCTTGAACTGTGTGGATTTACAACTGATAAGCCTATAATAATGGTTGTCGGAGGCAGCACTGGTGCTGTACACGTTAATGAGGCAGTAAGAAAGATTCTTCCAGAGCTTCTAAAAAGCTTTCAGGTTGTCCATCTATGTGGAAAAGGGAAAATGGATACCTCCCTTAACAATCTCAGCGGATATATCCAGTTTGAATACATAAGTGAACAGATGCGGGATCTTTTCGCCATAAGTGATATTGTTATATCAAGAGCGGGTGCCAACTCAATATGTGAATTGCTTGCACTTAAGAAGCCTAACCTTTTGATACCTCTTTCTGCCAATGCAAGCCGTGGCGACCAGATACTTAATGCAAAGTCTTTTAAAGAGCATGGTTATTCGAGTGTTATATTTGAAGAAGACCTTACTCCTGAAGTTCTTTTAAATGCTGTAAATGAACTGTATGAAAACAGACATACTTATATAAACAATATGGCTAAAAGTAAAGAAAGCAATGCTATTCCTATCATTATGGAACTAATAGAAAACTCTTCTAAATAAATAATTAAAAAATATATATTAAGCGCCTGCTGTACCGTATATTGATAAAGTTGAAATTCATTTCAAAAAAGACATATCAGCTGATGTTTATTTCACTTCTGGTATAAACGCAATCTAGCAAGCAGGCGCTGATTTTCTACTCAACAAAATATGCATCTGGATTAACTGGTTCTCCGTACTGTGTAAGTTTAAAATATACCCCAGGACCTTCTTCAATATAGTATGCACTTGGGCTTGCCACTGTACCTATAAGCTGTCCTGTTGTAACCTTATCCCCTTTTTTCAGATTAACATTTTCTATCATTCCTGTAGTTGTCTCATATCCATTTCCGATAGATACCGTTACTGTTGTACCTGTTTCAGAAAGCTCTGCAACGTCTGTGACTACGCCTGAAGCTGCTGCTGCAACATTAGTTCCTACTTCTGAGTTTATGATGATCCCTGGACTGCATTTATATACTCCAAGACTTTTAAAAAGCACTGTTTCATCCATACTATAATCCAGTGTAATATGTCCTAATACCGGCCATGCCATTTTATTACTTTCATCAAATGTAAAACTTCTCATAGCTTCTGCCATAACCTCTTCAGATGATAATGTTGGTGGAACTGTAGCTTCTTCCTGCATTGTTGTATCTTCTTTATCAGATATCATCAGCTCATCATTATTCTTTTCCACAGACTCGTTTTTTTCAGCCATTCTTCCCCTTGCGTTTGCTTCTAACAGCTCATCCTGTGCATCTGACTCATCTATATTTTCTTCTGCATCCTCTGTCTTCATTGCAACATTTTCCTCTGTTTCGTTCAAATTAACAATATTGCCGCTTTCATTTCTGTTAGCATTTACATTTTTTATAACCGAAACAACACCAATAATAAGAGCTGCAATTATACCAAGTGAAATAATTGTAGATACTATCTTTACTGTATTCCTTCTATCTTTATCCATATTAACCTCCATTCCATGCATAATATGCATATTTTAATAAACAAGCCGTTCACCAGATACATTTATAGTTTTATGCACTTATTGCTTGCGATGTTAATATGTTTTCCACTTATTCAGCTACTTATTCACTTATTTTAAATATGTTTTTATTTTTGTTAATTTTAAATATTTAGGTTTATTTTATTTGTTGTAAATATATTTAAACTCATTACACTTTTAAATTTTTATATATTTATATAGTTCTCTGACTTAAAAAAAAAGGATGTAAACACATCTCAGTGTCAACACCCTTACTTTTATTACTTTATTATGATTTTTGTTATAATTCTTGCTATAAATTCTTTTTATGAATTCTACTTATTATCTTTATCGAGGAATCTCATTTTAGCTTCCGCTGATGCACGCTTTTCCATGCTTTCAACAGCCGCATTGGATTCTCCATACATAGAACCAAGATTGTTAGCAATCTTATTCTTACATCTTTCACAGAACCTGCCAGATCTTATTGTTGCTCCACATCTTTCACATCTGATACCTATAGGTGAATCCTCAGCTATCATAAGACGCTCTTCTCTTATCCACTGTTCTATCTGTCTTGAGCTTACATCACATTCTTCTGACACTTCATTGATAGTTGCAGCTTTATGTTCCTCTATATATTCTTTGACTTCGTCAAACTTTTCTTCCATCTTCTCTATACAGTTAGGACACAGATTGCGGTAAGGACCACCTATAAAATTATATAACTTACCACACATTCTGCAATTTCTTACATCCATAATTTTCCTCCATTCTTGTGTCTAAAATCCTTTTCCTATACACAACGTGACCACATATACTTTATCTGTCCCAGATTCTTTAAAACATCTTGCACACGCGTCTACCGTTGCACCCGTTGTATATATATCATCCACAATTAATACTTTATTATATCTTATACTATTATTGCAGATTTGAAAAGCGTTTTGAAGATTTTTAACTCTTTCTTCATTACTCAATTCCTTCATTGGCGTTGTCTTTCTGATACGCATAATATATTTATTATTGATGGGAATTCCCATACTGCCTGAAAGTTCATCTGCAATAAGCTCCGCCTGGTTATAACCTCTCTGCTTAAGCTTTGATTCATGTATTGGTACAGGTATAATCACATCAGGCCTCCATGCTCTTATAACCATGCCACACATTCTTTCAATTTCTCTTGCATATATAGCCGCATATTCTCTCTTATTATGATACTTAAATCTATATATCGACTGCTTTATTCCATCTGAATACTCATATAAGCTTACTGCCTGGTCATAAATATGTTCTGTTTTCATACAATCCTGGCAGTATTCACTGTCATCATCAAGAGCTTTGCCACATTTTATGCATGTCGGCTCATCAACATATGTTATTTTGTCAAGACACCACGGACATATATCCAGTCTTTCTTTGTTCTTTACTACACGCGGTTTTCCACATATGGGACATGCCGGAGGATACAAAACATCTTCTGTATTTTTTATTATATCCTGGATGATTTTTTCTATTTTTTCTTTTAAATATCTTTTTTCTTTATTTTTAATTTCACATTTTATCATATGTAATCTACTTAATTTCTGATATTTCCTTTATTCTTTCGTCCAATGAAGTGTATCTTTTAGCTTCAGATTCATTTTTTGCCATCTGCATAAACACCGGCTCTTCTCCTATTATACACACACATTTTCTTGCTCTTGTGATAGCTGTATATAGAATATTCCGGTTCATAAGCATTCTTGGACCTGCATACATCGGTATAATAACAGCAGGATATTCACTTCCCTGTGCCTTATGCACTGTTATTGAATATGCAAGCTCCAGCTCATCAAGATCATCAAAGCTGTATTCGACATATCTTCCATCTTCAAATCTTACTGTCATGCTTTTATTAAATGGTACTATCTCCATAACTATCCCTGTGTCTCCGTTAAACACTCCGCTTCCCTGTTCTATAGCCATTCCACGATCATTTTTTTTCGTCCAGTCAAGCTGATAGTCATTTTTTATCTGCATAACCTTATCGCCTTCCCTGAAAACATTATCCCCATGCTTTTTTTCCATCTTGGATGCACTGGAAGGATTGAGGAAATCCTGAAGAATATTGTTAAGTCTTTCAACACCTACTGCTGATTTTCTTGAAGGTGTAAGCACTTGTATTTCGTTTATATCTGCACCGACATAACCTGGCAGCTTATCCTTAATAACTGTTTTCAATGCAGCTATTATGGCCTCAGAACCCTGTCTGTGTATAAAAAGAAAATCCTTGCTATACTTGTTTAACGTAACCTGTTCGCCTTTATTAATCTTGTGGGCATTGGTTATTATCTCACTTTCTGCTGCCTGTCTGAATATCTTCTCAAGCTTTACAACATTAAAGCATCCTGATGATATAATATCCTTTAACACATTTCCTGGTCCCACACTAGGAAGCTGGTCAACATCTCCTACAAGTATAAGCCTTGTACCTACTGGAACTGCCTTAAGCAATGCATTCATAATGTTAATGTCAACCATGGACATCTCATCCACTATTATTACGTCTGCTTCGAGAGGATTATCCTGATCTCTGTTAAAATGCATGCCAAGACTTGAAGAAGCATTACGCTTTTCGTTATCAAGCTCAGAAAGCCCACCTCCTGCTATCTCTAACAATCTGTGGATTGTCTGTGCTTCAACACCGCACGTCTCTGTCATACGCTTCGCAGCCCTTCCTGTTGGTGCAGCAAGCCGTATATCCAGTCTTTCCATTTCAAAATATTTTATTATGGCGTTAATCGTTGTTGTTTTTCCTGTACCAGGACCACCTGTTATTACAATAAGTCCATTGAGTGCCGCTAATGCAACCGCACGTTTTTGTATATCATCAAGTATTATGTTTTCTGATTTTTCGATATCTGCTATGCGTTCATATACATTTCCTGTATCTTCATCACATTGTATATTAAGCTCAAGAAGATTCTTTGCAACATTCTGTTCCATGCGATAATACATGGCTGAATATACATTCCATGATGTATGTCCATCACTTTCCTGTTCCTTTATGCTGTATGACATATCCTTTTCATCATCTTGCACGTCATCCGCATTTTTCTTAATATATATCTTTTTATCAATAGCAAGATCACTTATATAATGTTCATAATCCGTTATCTTGACGTCAAGCAGTATCTCAGCCTGATATTTAAGCTTATCATATGGAAGATATGTATGCCCCTGCAGTGTCGCCTGATTAAGACAGTATAAAAGTCCGCTTTTTATTCTGAAATCAGAATCACCCTTTATTCCTACCTTTGTCGCTATTGCATCAGCCTTTTTAAAGCCTATGCCTTCGATATCATCTGCCAGCTTATAAGGGTTATCAGTGATTATCGTGTATATGCTGTTACCGTATTTTTTAAATATTTTATTGGCAAGATTCATCTGGATACCATAATCTGAAAGATACATAACAGCTTTTCTGGTATCTCTTTTACCGGCATATTGCTGTGCTATATCCATTGCTTTGTTGTAGCTTATTCCTTTAATATCTGCCAGACGCTCCGGCTCTTTGTCGAGTATTTCAAAGGTCTGCTCGCCGAACTCCTTAACTATTCGTTCTGCCATTTTAGCGCCTATACCCTTTATAGCCCCGGAACTTAGATAACGCTTTACAGATTCTGCATCTGTAGGCGTCTTGAATTCATAAGAACTTATCTTAAACTGCATTGTATAATATGATGGATGCTTAACAAAAACACCATCTGCAGCTATAAATTCACCTGTGTCAACACTGCTTAGTGTGCCAACACAGGTAATATCGTCACCTTTGTATTCTATTTCGAAAACTGTATAACCATTATCCTCATTACGAAAGATAATGTTTTCTACAAATCCTTCTACATACTTAACAGACTCGTAATCCAATCTGCTTTTCCCTCTCTTTATAACTTTTTACCAAACTATAATTATAGCTACGCTTCATCTACTGTGTAGTTACGCTTCATCTGCTGGTAAAGTGTCTGTGCAATACCAAGTCCCTTACCATTATCAGATTCTGTAAACAACTCAGCATAGTTTTTAATCATCTCATCACCGAAGTAACTTCCAAGTGTACTCATGGCAGAGTCTGACTCTCCACCTATAGATGCCATACTGTTAAACAACGAAGTACTGCTATCATCATCTGAATCTATCTTAGCCATCTTTTCCATAGATTTAAGCATCTGTTCTACAAAGTAACTTTCAAAATCCTTGCATACACTCATAAGCTCATCATCAGATGCCTTGGAAAAATCTGTACCATTTATCTTATCTGTAAGATCTGATGATGTTTTATCATATGTATCTGCATAACTTGTATTAATACCTGTCATATAATCCATACATATCTCCTATTATATCTTAAGTTTATCTCTTAAGTGCATTAGCCTGTTCCATCATAGTATCAGATGTTGTTATTGCCTTTGAACATAACTCATATGCTCTCTGTGCTGTAATAAGATTAACCATCTCTGTTGCCACTTCAACGTTAGAAGCCTCAAGATATTTCTGCTTTAACTGGCTCTTTTTGCCAACGGCATCTGCATCTTCATTTAAAGCGATACCTGATGCATCTGTCTCAGCAAGATAATTACCACCAAGCTTTTCAAGTCCTGATGGATTCGTAAACTGAAAAAGTCCTATCTTTACACCTATAGGTGTAACATTGCCATCATCTTCTTTATATGTTACATTGCCATCGGAATCCATGCTGATTCTTGTTAAATCATATTCATCTGATGATACAACTATAGGCTGTCCATCTGAGCTTAATACTGGATATCCGTCTGCTGTACACAGCATCATACCCTCTGTTGATGTTGAAAAATAGAAATTTCCATTACGTGTATATAATGTATCTCCATCTTCATTCTGTATAGCAAAGAAACCATCTCCACTAATAGCAAAATCTGTTGCACTGTCACTCGCATTCATGGCACCCTGTGTATAGTGTGATGTTATTGATGATACTCTTGCACCAAGACCAACCTGCGCAGAAACTGGCTTAAACTCACCATTGGCTGATGTTGTTCTTGCCTGAAGATTCTGATACAACAAAGACTTAAACTCAGTTGACTCTGATTTATAACCTACTGTGTTAACATTTGCAAGGTTATTCGATATTGTATCTACACTTGTCTGCTGTGCCATCATACCTGATGCTGCAGTCCACAATGACCTCATCATAATGCTTGTCCTCCTGATTACTCTAATAAATACTTTATAACTCTGATATGCTTACCATCTTGCCTAGCATATCATCAACTGCATTAACTATCTTCTGATTACTCTCATATTCTCTGGCTATGTTAATCATGTCTACCATCTCTGTAACTACGTTAATATTAGATGCTTCAATATATCCCTGATTAACCACGGCATCAGAATCCTTTGTAACAGCTCCATCAACCGCTCTGTAAAGATTCTCACCGTACGCCTCTATATAATCATAGTCTTCAAAATCAACTATTCCAAATGTATCTACATACTGTCCATCTGCGTATATAGCACCTGTTGAATCAACAGATAACTGCGATGCATCTGTAGGAAGTAGTATTGGGTCTCCACTTTCACCTAATACATAATCACCATCCTTGGTAACCAGATAACCTTCCTGATTCATCTGGAAAGATCCATCCCTGGTATAAAGTGTTGATGTTTCACCTGCTTTGTTAGTAAATGATATTGAGAAGAATCCCTTACCAGAAAGTGCAAAATCATAATTACTGTCAGTGTTTCTAAGTGAGCCCTGATCCCAGCTTCTATATGTTTCACCTATCTTTGCTCCAAGACTCATTCTACCTATATTCTGGTTCATATATCCAACTGTAGCATCTTTTATCTTTATTCCATATACTGAATCAAAGCTTTGTGTTGTCACACCTTCTTTTTTAAAACCTGTTGTTGTAGCATTTGCAAGATTGTTTGATACTACATCAAGTCTCTTCTGCTGATTCACTAATCCTGTATAAGCAGTGTATAAACCTCTTACCATACCTGACCTCTTTTCCTGCGAATTTATGTTAACAGCTATTTTATATGTTATAACAGATATCATAACATATATACTGTTAACATAAGCTTCTAATCTTCTCTGTAACCTGAAAGGAATTCTATAAACTTACCTGTTCCTATAGCAACTGCTGTCATAGGATCCTCTGCTGTCATAGTATTAATTCCTGTTTTTGACTCTATAAGATCCTCTAATCCTGAAAGCAGACTTCCTCCACCTGTAAGGACGATTCCTCTGTCTGCAATATCAGATGCAAGTTCTGGTGGTGTCTTTTCTAACACACTGTGAACTGCTTCTACTATCTGTGAAGTAGCTTCCTTTAAAGCTTCCTCTGTCTCTTCAGAAGTCACCTCTACTGTCTTAGGAAGACCTGTAACAAGGTTACGTCCTCTTACATTCATTTTGGCAACTTCTGGTCTTGGATAAGCTGATCCAATCTTTATCTTAATATCTTCTGCTGTTCTTTCACCGATAAGAAGATTGTGCTTCTTTCTCATGTATCTTACAAGTGCTTCATCAAAATCATCACCTGCAATCTTGATAGATGTACTTACAACTGTACCGCCAAGTGATATAACTGCGATATCTGTAGTACCACCACCGATATCAACTATCATGTTTCCACAAGGTCTTGAAATATCTATACCAGCTCCAATAGCTGCTGCTATAGGCTCTTCAATAATAGCAACCTCTCTTGCACCTGCCTGAAGAGTTGCATCCTCAACTGCCTTCTTCTCTACTTCTGTAACACCAGAAGGTACACATACGCTTATTCTAGGCTTCTTAAGCATTCTTCTGCCGATAGCCTTCTGGATAAAGTACTTAAGCATCTTTTCTGTAACTGTATAATCTGAAATAACACCCTGACGAAGTGGTCTTACCGCTACAATGTTTCCTGGTGTTCTACCAAGCATCAGACGTGCTTCCTCGCCAATAGCCTTAATCTTGTTAGTATCTCTGTCAAATGCGACAACTGAAGGCTCCTTTAAAACTACGCCTTTTCCCTTTATATATACAAGAATACTTGCAGTACCAAGATCGATTCCAATATCAGTTGATAACATTCTGTTTTCCTCCTAAAATCCAACTCATTAATCCTACTCAATAATCCAGCTCATTAATCTAACCTGTTAATTTAACTCGTTAATCAAGTTTATTAACCTGACTCGTTAATCAAATTCGTTAATCTGACTTGTTGATCACGTTCGTTAATCAGCTTATTGTTTGTTATCATTAATTATGTCCAATCTGCATATTTTACATAAACAATACATCTTATAAACATATACAAACATTTTTACTTTATTAATATATTAGCAATAAAAAATACATTTCATAGCTAATCAACATTATATACATAAACAGGGAATTTTAAAAGTACTTAATGAGAAAAAATATGATTTTTTTATAAATATAGTTGTTTAATTGAATATTAGTTGGTGACGAACGGACGACAAATATAAGCTACAGGCAGTCCTGCACACTATGTTCAATGCCAGAAGCTTTGATTGGATATTTCTAAGTCTTTCCATATAAACTATGATAACTGACGCTACCGCTCAGACGCGCCGTCCATGGCGCGGCTTCGCTGCTTCGTACATCCGTGTACGAAGCTAGCTGGTTGACTAAGGGAAAGACTAAGAACTATCACAATCAAACTTCAAGTGCATTTCGCATAGTATGCAGGACTGCCTGTAGCTTATATTTGTCTGTGTTGCGGCATAATTTAATGCTGAATATTCAATTAAATC
>ENA-OWPJ01000068-OWPJ01000068.1-human-gut-metagenome-genome-assembly--contig:-NODE-68-length-129441-cov-8.5914_pt1 | contig 129441 bp, 108 predicted proteins | sample MGYA00248264_ERZ651846 | MGnify/ENA primary metagenome ERZ651846 (study PRJEB26924, sample SAMEA4378271) | human gut metagenome | biome: human gut; feature: human-associated habitat; material: faeces...
ATATCGGTAACAGCACGACCCTTTGGGTAAGCTCACTCTCGATTCTGGTATCTATCGCTGGTTTATTAGTGAATATACTTAAATAAATGAAAGTTGGAGAATTGAAAATAGTAAATAGAGAATTAGGAGAAATGATAGACGAACGGATAAATACTAACAATGGGGTAGAGAACGAGGAGCAAGAGATTAACTTATATGCCTTGTTTTTCAAATATATGGTTTATTGGCCTTGGTTTGTTGCGAGTGTATTGGTTTGCTGTATTGGGATGTATGTTTTCTTGCGCTATCAAACACCTGTTTACAATATCACTTCTTCTGTCTTGATTAAGGAAGATGAGAAAAAAGGGGGAAATGTGGCCGCAAATGGTTTGGCTGCCATCCAGGATCTGGGGATGTTCTCGATGACTAATAATTTTGACAATGAGGTAGAGATCCTGAAGTCGCGGACTTTGATCAAAAAGGTGGTAAACGACATGAGACTCTACATAAGTCTGGAGCAGGAGAATACTTGGGGCTTTAATACACCATTATACAGAAATTCTCCGGTAGAAGTTTTTATTACACCGGAAGAGGCAGATCGCTTGGTTAGCCCTGTGACTTTGCGTATGCATTATACCCAAGCAGGGAAATTATCTGTTGAGGCAGAATATAAGATAGATAAGACTGGAGACGATATATCGTTGGAACAATCTTTTGAGAGTTTGCCAGCTATCCTTCCGACACCGGTCGGAGTGTTCAGTTTCACTGGCTTGGATTCGATACCAGAGTTAGAAAATGGTGAAATAGATCTGATCGCTCAAATTTATACCCCTACGGCTACAGCGAAAGCCTATGGAGAGGACATGAGCGTGACACCTTCCTCAAAAACTACTACCATCGCTGAAATTGCGTTGAAAAATACAGTAGAGCAACGAGGTATTGATTTCGTGAACCGTCTGGTTGCTTTTTACAATCAGGATGCGAACGACGAGAAGAATGAGGTTGCCCAAAAAACCGCTGAGTTTATCGAAGAACGGATAACGATTATCAATAATGAGCTAGGAACGACAGAGAGCGAGTTGGCCGCTTTTAAGCAACGCTCCGGCTTAACCAATTTGACAAGCGATGCCCAAATGGCGCTACAGGAGAGTTCTCGCTATGAGCAGCGGCGTATGGAGAACGCTACGCAAATCAGCTTGGTTCAGTATCTTCGCAATTACATGAACGATCCGATGAACGAGGACGAGGTGATTCCAGCGAATGTGGGTTTACAGGATCAAAACCTGACCTCTGTCATTGATCAATACAATACGATGTTGATTGAACGTAAGCGGCTACTGCGCACCTCATCGGAGAGTAACCCTGCGGTGATTAACATGAATGCCGGTATCGAGGCGATGCGCCGTAATGTGAAAACTACAGTGAACAGTGTCTTAAAAGGTCTTCAGATTGCTAAGACCGATATCGATCGTCAGGCGAGCAAGTTTGAGAGCCGTATCAGTGATGCTCCGAGGCAGGAAAAAGAATTCATGACCATCTCCCGCCAGCAAGAGATCAAGGCTACATTATATATAATGTTATTACAAAAGCGGGAGGAGAACGCTATCACATTGGCAGCTACGGCTAATAACGGGCGTATCATAGAAGATCCGCAGGCAGATGAGCGTCCTGTGGCTCCAAAGAAACTCCTTTTTATGCTAGCGGCTCTGATCCTTGGTTTTGCCATTCCGGTATGTAGTGTTTACCTGCATGACCTCTTGAAATACAAGATCGAGAACCGGGATGACGTGGAGGAACTTACCTCTGTGCCGATTTTGGCAGAAATACCCCTTGCCAAGAAGAAAGGAGAGGGAGCTATCGTGGTACGAGAGAATAAGAACGATATCATGGAAGAGACTTTCCGAGGCTTACGTACCAACTTGCTTTTCATGCTGGGTAAGGATGAGCGTGTAGTCATGTTTTCCTCGACTCAACCCGGTGAAGGAAAATCCTTTGTGGCAGGTAATACAGCGGTTAGTCTAGCCTTTTTGGGAAAGAGAGTGATCGTGGTGGGCATGGATATCCGCAAGCCGGGTTTGAACCGTGTCTTCAATCTGGCCCGTAAGATGGAAGGTATAACGAACTATCTGAGTGACCCGGATCATGCCGATCTATTTAGCATGATTCAAAAATCAGATATCAGTGACAACTTAGATATCCTTCCGGGAGGCCAGATACCTCCTAATCCTACGGAGTTGGTTGCTCGCGATGTATTGGATAAAGCTATCGCTTTGTTGAAGGATCGTTATGATTATATCATTTTGGATACTGCTCCGATCGGGATGGTAACGGATACGGCTATTATTAGTCGTGTAGCGGATATGTGTGTGTATGTCTGCCGTGCCGACGTGACCCCGAAAGCCGGCTTTAACTACATCAATGTCTTGCAGAGAGAACATAAGCTCTCCAAGCTAGCTACGGTAATCAACGGCCTTGATATGAGCAAGCGTAAGAATTCCTATGGCTATGGCTACGGTAAGAAGTATGGTTATGGGTATGGTTATGGGTATGGCTACGAAGCCAAGAACAAGAAATCCTGAGTCTATGATGTGACATATAGCGTAGTTTGAATAAATAGTTATATTATGAAAGGAATTGTTTTGGCCGGAGGATCGGGTACTAGATTATACCCGATTACCAAGGGAGTAAGCAAGCAGCTACTACCTATTTTCGATAAACCGATGGTTTATTATCCCATTAGCGTATTAATGTTGGCAGGTATCAGGGAGATACTGATAATATCAACTCCATACGATTTGCCCGATTTCAAGAGACTACTTGGTGATGGCTCTGATTATGGAGTACATTTTGAGTATGCGGAGCAACCAGCACCAGATGGTTTGGCACAAGCTTTCATGATAGGAAAGGAGTTTATCGGAGACGATAGTGTCTGCCTTATTTTAGGAGATAACATCTTTCATGGAAATGGATTCTCCTCTATGTTGAAGGAGGCGATTCGTACGGTAAGGAAGGAGAATAAGGCCTCTATATTTGGCTATTGGGTGAAAGATCCGGAGCATTATGGTGTGGCTGATTTTGACAATGACGGTAATTGTTTGAGTATCGAGGAGAAGCCAAAACATCCAAAGAGCAATTACGCCGTGGTAGGCCTGTACTTTTATCCGAATAAGGTAATAAATGTAGCAAAGAATATAAAGCCATCCGCACGTGGAGAGTATGAGATTACTACAGTTAACCAGCACTTCTTGAGGGATGGAGAGTTGAAGGTACAGATCTTAGGCAGAGGTTTTGCATGGTTAGATACTGGCACTCATGAGTCATTGAGCGAGGCTTCTACATATATTGAAGTCCTAGAAAAACGTCAAGGATTGAAGGTGGCTTGTCTAGAGGGTATAGCCTACCGTCAAGGATGGATAACGGAGAAGCAAATGCGCAAGTTGGCTCAACCGATGTTGAATAACCAATATGGTCAGTATTTACTAAAGGTTGTAGAGGAATTAAAAGGAACAGGAAAACCACACTTAGAATAAAAAAGCAGAATCATGGCAAAGCGAAATATTGTAATAACTGGAGGAGCAGGTTTTATCGGCAGTCATGTGGTACGATTATTTGTAAACAAATATCCGGAATATAAAATTATCAATTTAGACAAGTTGACTTATGCAGGAAACTTAGCTAATCTGAAAGATATCGAAAACAAATCGAATTATAAGTTTGTAAAGATGGATATCTGTGACTTTGAGGCGTTCTATAAACTAATGGAAGAGGAGCGTATTGACGGTATCATTCATTTGGCGGCAGAGAGCCATGTTGATCGTTCTATTAAAGATCCATTCACTTTCGCTCGAACCAATGTGATGGGAACTTTAGCTTTGTTGCAAGCGGCTAAGTTGTCTTGGGAAAGCTTACCTGAAAAGTATGTAGGTAAACGTTTTTATCATATCTCCACAGATGAAGTTTATGGGGCATTGATGATGAACTACCCTGATGGAATAGAACCTCCGTTTACGACAACTGCATCCTCCAATAAACAGCATTTGGTTTATGGAAATGAATTTTTCTATGAGACGACGAAATACAATCCCCATTCGCCCTATTCGGCAAGTAAAGCGAGCAGTGACCATTTTGTGAGAGCTTATCATGATACCTATGGAATGCCAACCATTGTGACTAATTGTAGTAACAATTATGGTCCGTATCAGTTTCCAGAGAAGTTGATACCGCTTTTTATCAACAATATCCGTTTCCGTAAGCCACTGCCAGTCTATGGTAAAGGTGAAAATGTACGAGACTGGTTATTTGTAGAAGATCATGCACGGGCGATTGATGTTATCTTTCACGAAGGAAAGGTGGCAGAGACCTATAATATCGGTGGTTTTAATGAGTGGAAGAACATTGACATAATAAAGCTTGTGATAAATACGGTGGATCGCCAGTTAGGGCGTAGAGAGGGAGAGGACATGAACCTCATCTCTTATGTGACTGACCGATTGGGACATGATGTTCGCTATGCTATTGATTCCACTAAATTACAAAAAGAACTTGGTTGGGAACCTTCCTTGCAATTTGAGGAAGGTTTAGAGAAGACTGTGAAATGGTACTTGGACAATCAGGATTGGATGGACAATGTGACTTCTGGTGATTATAAAGTCTATTATGAAAACATGTATAAAGGAAAATAAATAATTGATTATGGATAATAAAATAATTACGGTGACTTCACCATTACTGCCAAATTTAAATGAATTCAACGAAATATTAAAACAGATTTGGGGAAGTAAATGGATTACTAATAATGGTTCCTTCCATAAACAACTGGAAAAAGAGCTTGCTGATTATTTAGGTGTCCCTTACGTAAGTCTTTTCACAAATGGTACGCTTCCTTTACTTATCGCTTTACAGGCTTTGAGAATAACAGGTGAAGTTATTACTACTCCCTATAGTTTTGTCGCTACAACTCATTGTATTTGGTGGAATGGTTGTAAACCTGTTTTTGTCGATATTGATCCTGCTACAGGAAACCTTGATCCTGATAGGATTGAGGCTGCTATAACTCCTAGGACAACAGCTATTATGCCTGTGCATGTTTATGGAAAACCATGTGAAACCCAACGTATTCAAGAAATCGCAGATCAATATGGTTTAAAGGTAATTTATGATGCGGCTCATGCTTTTGGTGTAGAAGTCAATGGAAAAAGTATCCTTAATGCAGGAGATATGTCTACCCTAAGTTTTCATGCGACAAAAGTCTATAATACGATTGAAGGTGGTGCTTTGATTATGCAAGATGAACGGACAAAAAAGCGAATTGACTATTTGAAAAACTTTGGTTTTGCAAATGAAGTAACGGTTGTTGGGGCGGGTATTAATAGTAAAATGGATGAGGTTCGTGCTGCCTATGGATTGCTGAATTTGCGACAAGTAGATAAAGCAATTGATGCTAGACATCAAGTTGCTATGCGTTATCGTGAAGCATTGAGAAATGTGTCAGGTATTACATTTTTTGAAGATATGGCAGGTGTGAAACATAATTATTCTTATTTTCCGATATTTGTTGATGCGAAATTATATGGAATGACACGAGATGAATTATATTCTAAAATGCGTGAAGTAAATATTCTTGGGCGTCGATATTTTTATCCGTTGATATCGGAATTTTCAGTATATAAGGGACTCTCTTCTTCTGTTAAAGAGAATTTACCGAATGCTCATAAGATGGCAGATCGGGTAATTTGTCTACCTATGCACCATGAGATGTCTGAAATTGATATAGATCGTGTTATAGAAATTATCAAGCGATAATTTTTATCGTAATTATTCGAGTTTATATGTAATAAGGCTATTGAAAATCAATACCCTAAAACTTTAGGTTGATATATTGTTTCAAAATCAATATGCAAGGCTCATTAAAAGGGAAAACAATTCATGGCGTAATATGGAGTCTAATAGATAATGTGTCAAGTAGTGGTGTTATCTTCTTTGTAGGCATCATATTGGCTCGTCTTTTGACTCCGGAAGAATATGGAGTTATGGCTATGGTTTCTATATTCATAGCCATATCAAATTCTATCATTGACAGTGGTTTCTCTAGTGCTTTGATTCGCAAGGTGAAGGTTAAGCCGATTGAATATAATACGGTTTTTTATTTTAACTTACTGATAAGTCTATTACTTTATATTTGTTTATTTTTTATATCTCCTTTCATAGCTCTGTTTTTTAGAGAGCCTATTTTATGTGAAGTTATGCGTGTAATAGGCTTAATTTTGATTATCAATGCATTGTCTATTATACCATATACGATTTTTGTTCGAGAAATAAATTTTAAGACACAAACAATTATATCTTTGATAGCGTCTGTCGGGAGTGGTGTCATCGGAGTATGGATGGCTTTTTCTGGACAAGGGGTTTGGAGTTTGGTCGGGCAACAATTGGGTCGGCAATGTCTGAACACATTATTCTTATGGTTCTTTTGTCATTGGAAACCTACGGTGAGCTTTTCAATGACAGCATTTAAAGAAATGTTTGGCTTTGGGTCGAAATTGCTATTGTCAGGACTTTTGGATACGATCTATAAAGATATTTATTATATTGTTATTGGGCGATGTTTTTCATCTTCTATATTAGGTCAATATACTAGAGCTAAGCAGTTTAGTATGGTCTTCTCGACAAATCTGACTACGGTTGTCCAACGGGTAAGTTTTCCTGTACTAAGCAGTATTCAGGATGATTCAATCCGTTTACGTGAGGCGTATAGGAAAGTTATTAAATCAACAATGCTTGTTTCTTTTGCTTGTATGCTAGGACTAGCTGCTATCGCAAAGCCTCTTTTAATTCTTTTGATAAGTGATAAATGGTTACCGGCTGTTTATTTCTTACAAATAGTTTGTTTTTCTAATATGCTCTATCCATTGCATGCAATCAATTTGAATATTCTAAAAGTAAAAGGTCGTTCAGATGTCTTTCTTAAATTGGAGGTGATTAAAAAAGTATTAGCGATTTTCCCTATACTGGTAGGTGTGTATCTAGGCATAGAAATGATGCTTTGGGGCAGTGTCATTATATCTGTAATATCTTATTTTCTAAATGCTTATTATTCAGCAAGTCTAATAAATTATTCAGTGTATGAGCAACTTAAGGACATATTCCCTTCATTTATAGTTTCTCTAGGAGTCGGATTTTTAATGTGGAGTATTTCATTGTTATCCATTTCTTATTATCTCATGCTGATTATCCAGCTTTCAACAGGTTTCATTTTGGCTTATTTAATTTATAATTGGTTGAGACTTGATGAGTTTTTAGAGATAAAAAGTATTGCGAATAACTATGTGAAAAAATTTTATAAAAGTATGTGATGATATGCATAGTAAAGGTTTAAGGTATAGCATGTTCTCTATATATAGTATTCTTTTGGCCATGTGTGCGTCTATGGAATTGTATTTTACATGGAAACTTCCTATATCTTTTGTAAATGTAATGTGTGCCTGTTTTTTACTACCTTATTTAATGAATCTTCGGAAGTGGGATTCATCAATAGGGGTCTGTTTTTTATCTGTAGTTTGTTGGATCTATAATTTCACTCACAATACAATTGATTTTTCTTTATTTGCCTATTTAAATCTATTAAGTTCGATTTTTATAACGATCACTTTTTTTGCATCAACAACCTCTTTTAAGATTAATTTATATCATGCGTTTGATTTCTTTATAAAAGTTATTTGTTGCATATCTCTTTTGGGGTGGCTGTTATATTTGCTAGGAGTAAATTTACCTCATTATCGCTCAGATACTAGTGATTTTTACGTTCATGATGTTTATTATCTCTTTGTTATGGGAGCTGATAATATGTTTGAAGTTCTTCCTCGATTTAGTGGAATGTTTTTGGAGCCAGGCCATGTTGGTAGTACTAGTTGCTTGTTGTTGTATGTTAATAAGTTTAACTTTAAGAATAAATCTAATTATATTTATCTTTTATCTATTATATTCTCGCTTTCTTTAGCGGCCTACTGTCTTTTTTTTATAGGTTTATGTTTATATTTTTATTTGAAAGGTAAAGATTTATTTAAATATTTGTTAATCCTTGCGGTATTTGCGGGTATATTTACATATATAGGTTTGAATTATAATCGAGGAAATAATGTGATTAATGAAAAGATTCTAAGCCGACTGATTATTACAGATGGAGAGTTATCAGGAGATAATAGAACATCTATGGTTTTTGATAAATATTATGATAATTGGCTTAAACATGGGGATATATTTAATGGATATGGTAGAAAGGCTTATGGTGATGGTAATGCAACATCTAATATTTTACATGGATGTGCAAGTTTTAAAAGATTTTTCTTTATCAATGGCATAATAGGAACGGTATTGATTTGTTTGTTGTATTTATGCTTATATCTTCGATATCGATCTAAACAAGGGTTTGGCTTTTTTCTGGTGGTTATCATCTGCAATATGATACGTGATTATCCATATAGGTTAATGTGGATGTTTTTATTTGTTTTAGGTATAACAGTTCTATATACTTCAAATAAGGCTGGATATATAGAGAATTTAAATGATAAATAATTGTTATATTAATGAGGTTTTGTTTTATTTGTTATATATCAGTGATTTTGTTGATAAAACTATGTTTTATTTGTGATATTTATGCTCAGGAACCATCGATTTTTGTAAGTGCTTACTTGAATGAACGTAACGAGCTAATTATTGATCGTATGCCAAAAAATACTCAAAACTTGTCGTGGATAAGACTTGTGATTTAGCAGGTAAATGTTTACGACTACCCGCTAGTGCGGAATTATGTATAGAGCAAAATGGATTAATAGATAATGGCATGATACAAGGAAGAGGAAATAATCTTTCTGTTTTAAATGTAGATAAACCTGTTATAGGATGCAAATTACGTATTTTGGGTAAATGGAAGAATCAAGTAGTATTTGATAGTTGGTTTTGTTTTGATGAATCTCCAAGTTTTGTGTCAAATGATATTATTAAAAATATTTTATCGTTGACGGATGGAGAACATTTCTGTCATATTTATTTTCAGACAGATAGAACTTACTATTTTGAGTTACCTTATAAAGGGGAAACCAATTTGGGGGATAAGGTTTCATTTACGATGTCTGGTAATAAGAAAATACGGAAATGGTCTGATCTAAATAAAAATGAATATTCTTTTCTGAGAATATTTACAATTCCTTCCAATACTCATTTGACTATAGATAACTGTTTTCAGATGCTTCCGACAAATCAAGGTGCTTATTATATCTTTTGGGAATATAGTAAACGGAATATTATAATTGATGGTAAGGGATGTGTTGCGGGTGATGCTAAAAATCATATCTATAATTCTTCTATAGTTAAAGGATCTAAATATTATGGAGAATGGGGGTATATTTTTTGTTGTCAAGCTTGTTCTAATTTTAAATTCTCGGGTATAACATTAGAATATGCTTTTGGAGATTGTATTTCATATACGGCAGACTATTCAAATGAAAATATTCGTAATCGGGTAGCAAATGATTTGTTAATAGATAATTTGAAAATAAGGTATGCACGTAGAAATGGAGTGACAGTTGCGGCCACTAATGTTATTGTTCAAAATACGTTTTTTGAAGGATGTGGAACAAGCTCTATTCATGGAACAGCCCCTAAGTCCGCAATCGATTTTGAACCTGATGAAATACGCTGGTTTCCAGAAATAGGGAATGTAAATGTTCAAATGAGATATTGTCGTTTTATCAATAACATACATGATATTTCGTCTACTTTTAACAATTTGTATGATTATGGAAAGATTGCGACCTGAATTTCAAATTGCATATTTACAGCACCAATCCGACTGAATACAACGAATTGGATTGAATTTTCCAATTGTGTTATTCCTGATATAACAAATTACCAAAAAAAGATTGCGAATCATTGTCCGGTCAGGCAAGTGTTGTTCAAGCAGTGTCATATAAAAAGAATGCCTCGTATATTATTTTTATGGGATTGGTATAATAATTTTGAAGATTGCCAAATTGACAAAATTTATGAATGATAAACTCGAAAAAATCTAAAATCTACTTATAGTATGAACTTACATCTTTGTCTAGATGGTAATTTTATTCAGCAAGCCATCGATGCATTTGAACAGTTTTATCCCAAAGATAACCTTTTTATAATGTTCAATACTTCAAAAAAAGGAAAGTATAGAGATGATATTTTTCTCTATCGTTATGAGCTTGACGATCCTGATATCCTAATGAAAATTCAACATATATGCTATAGGTATACAATAAAACATGTTGTTATCCATGCTTTAGTGTCCCAGTATTATCCTATATTAATACAGCTGAAAGAGAAAAAACTTTATGATGGACAAGTGTTTTGGATTTTTTGGGGATATGAACTTTATAATGCTTTGGGAGAAATAGGTACGTATAAACTGATTGATAATATGTCGATATTTTCTTGGTTAACTTATATTGCTCCGACTCCATTAAGTCGAATTATAAAGAAGGTATTAGGGAAGAATTTGCGGTCAGAATATTTGAAAAAATCACTTCCGTATATAGATTATTTCTGTACATGGTTTTCTTATGATTTTGAATTACTGAATAAATATTTTGATTCTAATTTAAAATTTAAGTATTTTAAGTATTTATCTCCTTATAAAGATACTGTTCAAAACGATAAAATATCTTTTTGTTCCAAGGAAAAGGATTTGATTATGGTTAATCATCAAGCTTCATTGACAGGAAATTATATTACATTGTTTCGTAAATTGAAATCTTTGAAAGGTATAGAGGATTTTACGATTTGTACTCCACTCTCCTATGGATCAAAATATATTAGGAAAAATGTATTAAGGCTAGGTAAACGTGATTTTGGTTTAAAATATGTTCCTCTTTTAAAATTGTTTCCAGTAGATGAATACAATAAGTTCTTAGATTCAATACCAGTAGCAATATTTGGTGCGCTTCGTCAGGAAGCTGCAGGAAATATTATGAGATTGTTGAGAAGTGGTACAAAAGTATTTCTTCGGGATGGAAATCCATTATTATCTTATTATCGGGAAAAAGGATTTATTATATTTTCTTTTGAAAGAGATTTGAATAGTCTTGAAGATCTTCAGCCTTTATCACAGGAGCAGCAATTATGTAATATGAAGACGGCTATAGACACACAGATTTTCTATGAGGATTATATGCCGACTTTTTTTGATTGATTGGATTTAATGTCTTGTTAATTATTGTGTTAATATGAAACATTTGGTTATTATAGGAGCTGGAGGAATGGGACGGACTTTCTACTCCAACGCTTTGGAGAGTGTAGGATATGGTAATGAATTTGTCATTAAAGGTTTTATTAATGATTATCCATCATTGGGTAATTTTCAAAATTATCCAGCTATTATTGGGACAATTGAAGATTATGAACCGATGGAAGATGATGTTTTTATATGTTCTATAGGTGATAAATTGAGGAAGAATTGTATTGAAAAAATTCGAGCAAAAGGAGGAAAGTTTATAAATTTAATTCATCAAACTGCTCGTCTTTACACTAATGTGGAAATTGGTGTAGGTAATTTTATAGGAGCTTATACCGTAATAGGGAATGATGCTAAAATTGGTGACTTCAATATGATTCAATCTTATACGGTTATCGGGCATGATGACATAATAGGAGATTGGAATCGTATTGATACACATGTAACTTGTGTTGGTGGTATTGTAATAGAAAATCACGTTGATATCCATACGGCAGCTGTTATTGGTCATCATGTTGTAGTTGAGTCTGAGGCAAATGTAGGAGCATGTAGTTTTGTTATTCGACGAGTGAAGTCTGGAACTACAGTTTTTGGTAATCCCGCAAGAAAATTGATTTAAGTAACAATAATATTCAGTATTAATTTTACAGTAATGGAAATACAAGAGTTTATTCAGAATTTTGCGGATCAGTTTGATGATACTGACGCTAATGTTTTTACTCCGCAGACTATTTTTCATGATTTGGAGGAGTATTCATCGATTGTCGCTCTTTCTATTATTGCGATGGTGGATGAGGAGTATGGAGTGACGCTGAAAGGGGCAGAGATGAGTGCCGCTGTTACGATTCAAGATTTGTTTAATATGGTCCAAGCTAAGTTGTCTTGATGGTTGGGTATAATCCTTTTTCTCTTCAAGGAAAAACGATCTTAGTCACCGGTGCCTCTTCTGGTATCGGAAGGGCAACTGCAATCGAGTGCTCACACTTGGGAGCGAAATTGTTTGTAACCGCCCGGAATGAAGAACGGTTGCGTGAGACTTTTGATGCTCTGGAGGGGGATGGCCATGCGATGGTCATTGCGGATGTGACCAAGAGCAAGGAGAGGGATTTGTTGGTTGGATCCGTATCTGTGCTGGATGGTTTTGTTTGTAATGCAGGCATTACCAAGCGAAGACCGATTCATTTTATTAAAGAAGATGAGTTGCGCGAGGTGTTCGAGATTAATACGATCTCGAGTATTTTGCTGACGAAAGCGTTGGCCAAGGCGAAAAAATTTAATAAAGGAGCCTCGATCGTATTTACCTCTTCTAAGGCTGCGAGAATCGTGACTCCTGGAAATTCTATGTATGCGGCTTCTAAAGCGGCTATAGAGTCCTTCGCACGTTCTTGCGCTTTGGAGTTTGCGGCTAAGGGGATTCGTTCGAATGCGATATTGCCGGGGATGGTGGAGACGCCTCTTGTTTTGAACGGTACGCTTTCGGAAGAGGATCTGGGGCGGGATAAGGCCAAGTATTTATTGAAAAGATATGGTAGGCCGGAAGAGATTGCTTGGGCTATTATCTATCTTTTGTCTGACGCAAGCGCTTGGGTAACATCTACATCTGTTGAGATTTCAGGATAAGGCAATTGTCTATCAAATTGTTAAGGTATGAGATTATTAGAAAATAAAGTTGCATTGATAACTGGTGCGGGTCGTGGTATAGGCAGGGTTATCGCCGAGCGGTTCGTCCAGGATGGCGCTACCGTTTATGTCAACGATCTGCAAGAAGGGGATATGCAGGTCTGGGCGGATGAATACGCCTCAAGGAATGGGGGGAAAGTCGTGCCTGTTTGTTTCGATGTGACGGATACTGCCGCTTTAAAGGCTGGCTTGATGTCTATATATAAGGCTGAGGGGCGTATTGATTGTATTGTTAATAATGCCGCTATCATAGCGAATCAGAAATTGGGTATGGTGACGAAGCATTTGCTGGAGAAAATGTATTCAGTCAATGTTTTTGCCGTAATCGATATGCTCCAGATTGCGTCACGCTTGATGGCTCGTAATGGAGGGGGGTGCTTTGTGAATATCGCTTCCATAACGGGAGTCGTGGGAAGTCCCGGACAGGTGGCTTACAGTTCTACGAAAGGTGCTGTCATCGCTCTGACGAAATCTGCGGCAAAGGAACTCTCTCCTATGAATATCCGGGTAAATGCTGTGGCTCCCGGTATTATTGCGACTGAACGCTTCAAGGAGTTGTATGAGTGCGATGGGGATAAAATAGATGGGCGTATCTCTCGTATAGCGTTAGGGCGGCTAGGTACTCCACTGGATGTGGCTGATGCCGTCTCTTTCTTGGCTTCTGATCGTGCGAGTTATATATCCGGGCATATTTTAGGAGTGGATGGTTGTGCGTCGATTTAATGTTGTTGCGTATGTTTTTGAATTTAGATAGGAAAGATCCGAGTGCTTTAGCGATCGTTGATGATAGCGGAGAACGATTAACCTATGGCGATTTATGTGATAAGGCGAAAGAGTTTTCGGAGGTGCTTCCTTATCGGACGCTTATTTTTATTCTTGCTGAGAATTGCAATGGATCGCTTTTAGGATATACTTCTGCGTTAAGTAATGGTATTGTTCCGCTTATTATTAGCAGTCATACCGAGCAATCATTGTTTGATGCCCTTTATGAGAGATATCAGCCGGAATTTCTTTGGCTTCCGACGGCGAAGATAGTGGATTATAATTTGCGGGAGGTTATTTATTCGACTTCCGGCTATTCGCTTACTAGAACAGGGTTTGTGACTCCTGCTTTGTATGAGGACCTTTCATTACTATTGCCTACGTCGGGCAGTACGGGAAGCCCTAAACTTGTCCGTCATAGTTATCGTAATATCGAGGCTAATGCGGAAAATGTCATGAATTTGTTTGGCTTGACATCCTCAGAACGGGCGATGGCGGTACTTCCTATGCACTATACGATGGGACTTTCGGTCATAGCGAGTCACTTATATGCGGGGGCAACCGTGCTATTATGCGGCAAGTCATTGCTTGACCCTGGTTTCTGGAAAATGTTGAAAGACGGGGCTACCAGTTTTACGGGAGTACCTTATAGCTTTGAATTGCTTTCCAAATTGCGTTTCTTCCGTATGGATCTGCCAGATCTTAAGATCGTGACTCAGGGAGGTGGTAAATTAACAGAAGAGATGTGGATGCAATTGGCAACTTATGCGAAGGATAAGGGTAAAAAGTTTATTGCTACCTATGGTCAGAGTGAGTGTACGGCGCGTATGGCTTATCTTCCAGCTGAATTAGCCTCTGCCAAAATCTGTAGTATTGGTATGGCTGAGCCTGGTGGACAGCTCTCTATCATCGACAATGACGGCAATGAGACCTTTGATGGGGAAGCTGTCGGAGAGATGGTGTATCGTGGGGAGAATGTTACGTTAGGTTACGCTACTTGCAAAGAGGATTTATTGAAAGGTGATGAGAATCATGGGGTCATGCACACTGGCGATTTAGTAAGGAGAGATATGGATGGCTGTTATTTTATCGTAGGCCGCTTGAAGCGTTTCCTGAAGATTTTCGGATTGCGTATAGGGCTTGATGAGGTAGAGAACTTGATTCGGAGCAATTTCGACACGGACTGTTATTGTAGTGGCGATGACGAGCATTTGCTGATTAAGTTGACCAATGCGAATATTGCCAGTCGGATACCTTCTTTTATAGAGGAAAAGACACGTCTGTTTTATCAGAGGGTTCAAGTGGAGATTGTAGATAAAATTCTTAGAAACGAGGCCGGTAAGGTTATAAATCAATAATAATAGAAATAGTTATGACTAATATAGATAAATTGAACAAGATTTTTTGCGAGGTGTTTAATGTGGATGGTTCCGCTCTTGGAAAAGGGTTTGATAAAGACAGTGTGGATGGTTGGGATAGTGTACGCCAATTGTCCTTGACCTCTTCTCTTGAAGACACCTTCGATATCATGTTGGATCCGGAAGACATAATCAGCTGTAATTCGTATGAGGCTGCTAAATCCATGCTTTCTAAATACGAGATTGAGTTATAATGGCACAATGGCAAATTAAGAATGTAGCTCTTAGGGGGGTGACAGGCACTGTACCTAATAATCCTAAGACTACAATGGATTTAGGCCTTTTTACGCAGGAAGAGGCAGATACGTTTGATAATACCGTAGGCATCAAAAAGCGTTATGTGGCGACAGATGACATTTGCGCCAGTGATCTTTGTTATGACGCAGCAGAACGCTTGATAGAAAGTTTGGGATGGGAAAAGGATAGTATCGATGTCCTTTTGTTTGAATCGGTGTGCCCAGATTATAAGACACCGCCTACGTCCGGTATCATGCAGGCTCGTTTAGGCTTACCTACCACGACGTTTGTGATGGATATTCCGATGGGTTGTTGTGGTTGTATCTATGCGATCAATATCGCTGGGAATTTGCTGACAAATGGAAATGTAAAGCGTGCGTTATTGCTTGTGGGAGATACGGCAACGAGAATGGGTTCTCCTAGGGATAAGAGCCGGGTGCCTTTGTTCGGAGATTGTGGTACAGCCTTGGCTTTGGAGTATGATCCTACAGCAGAGGAGATAGTTGTTGATTTTAATACATTAGGTTCAGGTTATGAGTCTCTTATGACTCCTCATGGTGGATTCCGTCATCCTATTACTCCTCAATCTTTCGAGTATGAGGATTTTGGTAATGGCATTGTTCGTGCGCCAAAGGATACATTAATAAATGGAATGGATGTGTTTGCTTTCGCTATATCTCGTCCACCAGTAAGTATTAAGAAAGTGATGCAAAAATATGACCTAAATACTGATAATGTTGATTACTTCCTCATACATCAAGCTAATAAACTTATAGTGGATAGAATAGTGAAGAAATTGAAATTGCCATTGGCTAAGACTCCGTACGATTTACAGGAGTTTGGCAACTTAGGTGGCTGCTCTATCCCAATGCTAATGACATATAATCTTAAGGAAGAGTTAACTACACGTCCTTTGACATTGGTATGTTCCGCTTTTGGCTTGGGCTTGACATGGGGAACAATGGTGTTGAAAACACAGAAGATGGTTGTGGAACCAGTGAATTATATGTAATCCTTTATTTGATAACGGTGCCTCATCTGTATGATTCCCTTATACAGGAGTGTATGAAGGAATCATACAAATCAAGAAGGGAATTCATGTAAGTGTTCAATTTAGGGCTCTTACTTAAAAGGTCTAACTTTCTGGCGAATCAAAATATAATAAACAATATATCGAATAAGGTTTTAAAATATTGATTTCTAATAGTCCTGTTCTTTATTCTATATGAACTCTATTATGTGGCTTAATTTTGATTAGCTACTTATTTTTTTACTAAGGGAGATACCCTAGACTGAGTGCTTACATAATGATTTTACATTGGATACGTAGTATCATTTAGATGACTTCATATGAAAAATAAAAAAATAATTCGTGCGGTTACTGTTTCAAAGTCGGTTGTTTTTTTTGTTCCAATAGTTAGAGATTTGCAGAACTTTGGTTTCGAAATAGTTGCTATTAGTTCTCCTGGTATAGAACTGTATAAGTTGAATGAGCTAGGAGTAAAACCAATAGCTGTTACTATGAAAAGAAGAGTGTCTCCATTTATGGACTTAAAATCATTGTGGCGATTAGTAATGGTTTTTAGAAAAGAAAGGCCTTATATGGTACATTCTATGACTCCCAAAGCCGGTCTGTTATGCATGTTTGCGGCTTGGTTAGTTCGTGTACCACGACGAGTACATACTTTTACTGGACTTGTTTGGCCTACATCAAAAGGCTTAACTAGGCGTATTTTAATGTTAACTGATTGGTTGACTTGTGCTTGTGCAACGCACATCATACCTGAGGGGCAAGGTGTGATGGATGATTTGCGTAAGGTGACATATAAGCCCATGAGAGTATTGGGATATGGCAACGTGAGAGGAGTGGATATGCAGAAGTTTAGTAGAAGAGATGAGGTCATGATATTGGCTAAACAGCTGCTTAAAAAAAATACTTTTACGTTTCTCTTTGTTGGTAGACTTGTTAAAGATAAGGGAATAAATGAACTTGTATCTGTTTTTGAGACACTTCATAAGCATTATCAGCATGTGCGGCTCGTATTAGTCGGTGAAAAGGAAGATAATTTAGACCCTTTATATCCGGAAACTGATAATACCATCGGAAATAACCTAGCTATAGAAGCTGTAGGTGCCAAATATGGAGATGAACTGCTGGCCTATTATGCAGCTAGTGATTGCTTTGTTTTCCCTAGTTATCGTGAGGGTTTCCCGAATGTCGTTCTTGAGGCTGGTGCGATGGGGTTACCAAGTATTGTAACGGATATTAATGGTTCACGTGAAATAATAGAACATGGTAGGAATGGATGGATTATACCGCCAAAGGATGAAACTGCTCTTTATGAGGCTATGGAAAATGTGTTGTTAGACTATAAGCATACACGGTATGTGGCTGGGAATGCAAGACAAATGATAGCTAATCGTTATGAGAAAAGTTTTGTTCAGCAGTGTTTGTATGATTTCTATGATGAAATCATGTAATCACTCAATTCGTTACATTATGAGTATGCGTCCAAATCCTTTTTAGGCAGTCGCTGGTATAGTTGATATTTTTAGGTCATAATCTAAAGTTATAAGATTTTTTAATATACCCTAAATTGAGTACTTACAATCTATATTTTATTATGTATTTGATATTCAAACGATTGATTGATGTTCTGGCCTCATTGGTTATCCTTTTGTTTTTATTCCCATTTTTGATATTAGTTGTCTTTTTGATAAAAATAGATTCAAAAGGACCTATTTTCTATTTGCAAAGTAGAGTGGGTAAAAATGGACATCTTTTTAAAGTATATAAGTTTCGTACTATGACTAATAAGCAGAGAGATCCTAATGCTAAGCAAACATTTTGGGATGACCCTGATATAACTAGGATAGGTGGTTTATTAAGACGTTTTAAAATTGATGAGTTACCTCAAATATGGAATGTATTTGTCGGGGATATGTCATTGGTTGGACCTCGTCCAGCTTTACCTAGTTTATATGAAAAGTATGGTGACTTAGCAAATAAACGGTGTTGTGTTAGGCCGGGGATGACCGGATGGGCTCAAGTGAATGGAAATATCTATTTACCTTGGGAAAAGCGTTTGCTTTTGGATAGTGAATATGTTGATCGTATATCGTTTATGTTTGATTTGAGAATTTTAGTTAAAACAGTTGCGATTGTTTTACTTGGAGAAGATAAATTTATAAAGAAATGAGAGTTGGGGTAATAGGCAGTGTAGGCAGTAGTTTGTTGACATTGCAAAAGCTGGTTGAATATTCATTTAATATTGTTGGAGTTTGGGGCTATGAGCCTCATTCTACTTTAAATGTAAGTGGGTATTGCTCAATGCGTAAGTTGGCCGAGGATAATAAAATATCTTATTATCCTTTTGTGAAAATAAATTCTAACGATATTAAAGAACAAATTAGAAAGTCTTCGGTAGATATTCTTTTTGTGGTTGGTCTATCACAGTTGATAGATGAGGATATTATTAGAATGCCTAGGTTTGGATGCGTAGGTTTTCATCCTACAAAGTTGCCGAAAGGACGAGGTCGTGCTCCTATGGCATGGCTTATTCTTGATAGAGGAGAGGGCGCTGCTACATTTTTTAAAATAGATACGAAGGCTGATGAGGGTGATATATTTGTGCAGGAACCTTTTTGTATAGATGATAAGGATGATGCTTCTTCAATTGGCATCAAGTTGAAGGAGGCTATGGTACGGGCTTTGGATCGTTGGCTTCCTTCTTTGTCTTCTGTCGGATTAAAAGGGATTCCTCAAGATGGGAAGGCGGCTACTTTCTATGCTAGGCGGGCTCCTTTGGATGGTTGTATAGATTGGTCGAACACGGCGAAAGATATTGATCGTTTGATAAAGGCTAGTACATCGCCTCATCCCGGGGCTTTCTCTTTCTATGGTAATAATAAGGTTCTGATATGGAAATCTAATTATTATGCTTCTGGATATGCGAAAGGTGTTATTGGTCGTGTAGTGAATTTCAATAATGATAATCCTGTTGTTCAAACAGCTGATGGTTATGTTGAATTGGTGAAATATAACATGGTTGATTATTTGGATAGACCAGTCGATGAGCATTTGGTTGTAGGTTCTAGATTAGGTTATTATGATCAACATGAGATTTTCCGTTTGCGGAATGAGATAGAAATGATAAAGCAAGATTTAACGTTGTTGAAAAATGAAAAATAATGTTTTGTTTATCGCACCTCATGCGGATGATGAAATATTGGGCTGTGGGGCAACTATTTATAAAATGATACAAGAAGGTCATAATGTGTATGTGCTGATTATGACAAATGCCAGTAAATCTGATCCAAATATTTTTTCCGAAAAAGGTATTCAGCGTGTTAGAACAGAGGCACTGGAGGCTCATCGTTTACTAGGTGTAAAACAGACCTTTTTCTTTGATTTTCCGGCTCCTGCATTAGATCAATATCCAGGTTATATCATGTCTCGTGAAGTTTCAAAATGTATATCCGAAAATCAAATAGATACAGTGTTTATTCCCCATAGAGGAGATATACATAAAGATCATCGGATGGTCTTTGACAGTGTATTAGTCGCTTGTCGTCCTGTTGGAGATTATACGGTTAAGCGAGTTTATACCTATGAAACGTTATCTGAAACGGAATGGGCTGCTCCTTATGCGGATGATGCTTTTATTCCCACGGTATTCATTCCTTGTAGTCAAGATGGAATGAAAATGAAATTGAGAGCGATGGAGTGTTATCAATCTCAACTAAGGCGGTTCCCTAGTTCTCGTTCTTTAGAGGCTTTGGAAGCTTTGGCGAAATATAGAGGTGCTACAATTAGCGTAGAAAGAGCTGAGGCTTTTATGCTGATCCGAAGTATTTTCTAAAATCACAATAATAATGAATAAACGAATTTACCTTTGCCTTGCTCACATGAGCGGCAAAGAACAAATGTATATCAAAGAAGCCTTTGATACGAACTGGGTCGTGCCTTTAGGTCCGAACGTGAATGGATTCGAGAAAGATCTGGAGGAATTCGTGGGTGAAGGTAAACATGTGGTAGCTCTGTCTGCCGGTACTGCCGCAGTGCATTTGGCGTTGCTTGCCTGTGGCGTGAAGCCGGGGGATGAGGTGCTGGTACAGAGCTTTACCTTCTGTGCTTCCTCGCATCCGATCATGTATTTGGGAGCTACGCCTGTATTCGTGGATTCGGAGGTGGATACTTGGAATATGGATCCTGTGTTGTTGGAAGAGGCTATTAAAGATCGTATCGAGAAGACGGGAAAAACACCGAAAGCGATTGTACCGGTGGCCTTATATGGGATGCCTTATAAGGTGGATGAGATTATGGCGGTCGCTGATCGGTATGGGATTCCGGTCATTGAGGATGCGGCGGAGGGTTTTGGCTCTCGTTATGATGGACGTATGTTGGGTACGTTTGGAGAATATGGGGTGCTGTCGTTCAATGGGAATAAGATGATTACGACCAGTGGCGGTGGTGCGTTGATTTGTCCGGACGGGGAGGCTAAGCGGGAGATCATGTTCTACGCTACGCAGGCTCGGGAGGCTTATCCGTATTACCAGCATGAGCGGATCGGGTATAATTACCGGATGTCGAATATTTGTGCGGGTATCGGGCGTGGTCAGATGACGGTGGCTGACGCTCATGTGGCTCATCATAAGCATACGTGTGATTTATATCGGGAGCTGTTGAAGGATGTGAGAGGGATCACCTTGCATGAGAATCCTTCCGGTCGTTTTGATAGTAATTATTGGTTGAATACGATTGTCTTGGATCCTTTAGTGAGGGTGAAAGGGCAGGAGGATGCTTATCAAGCAATGGTACAAGGTGCTGTTGGTGGTGCGGGCGGTGTGACTCACGCGGCGGTTAACGCACATACGGATTGCGAGCCGAATGCCAATGTTGAGGCGATGCGTGTGGGACTTGATGCGATGGGTATAGAATCCCGTCCTTTGTGGAAACCGATGCATAAGCAACCTGTCTATAAGGATTGTCCGGCTTACGTGAATGGGGTGAGCGAATCTTTGTTTAAGGTCGGGTTGTGCCTGCCTTCCGGCCCGTATGTAACGGATCGGGATATTGAGTATATCGTTGGAGGTATAAGGGGCTTGATTGAGCGTTGATTTTAACAGCTTTCATGAGCTAAATTCGTTTTACTGTGTAGGCCTAAGTAAAGGCTAATCATAAAGATTTTATTTTTGTTACGAGGAGGGTGTGTCATTTTTTGATGTACCCTTTTTGTGTTCTTTAGCTGAACTTTTCCTTCGCCCCAAAGTCTTACTCTATTCGAGAGCGGAGTTTATGACCATGTGTGAGAGAGCTAGGATCGTGTTCCTACGCATTGGGTATTGGGAAAATATTGCAATCGGCTCAAATATTGCGGTAAAGATACGAATATCGGCTCAATTTGAGCCGATAGTTGAAGGAAAATTAGTACTTTTGAGCCGATTTAGTGAAAGGAATGTTATGACTATCGAAACAGAAATCCTACAGGTATTGCACTATCATCCGCTATCAAATAGAGGAGCGATAGCTTCCATGCTGGTAAATGCACCAAGCGACAGCACCATGAAAAGACTCTTGGCTGATGCTGTCAGCAAAGGTCTTATAGAAGTGTATGGAAAAGGACCTGCTACCAAATACTCGCTTACTCCACAAGCTCAGGTAACGATGCCTTTGGATATTGATACCTATTTCAAGAATGAAATGGATGATCGTACTGTGCAGGAAAATTTCAATTTCGAACTCATAAAACAGATTCTGCCAAAGGTTTCACTTTTCACAGAAGAGGAATGTAAACGTTTGGATAAAGCTCAGTCCATTTTCAGAACCCACCTTGAAGAACTTTCTGAAACAGATTACAAAAAGGAGATGGAAAGACTGGGAGTTGACCTGTCATGGAAATCTTCACAAATCGAGGGCAATACTTATTCCCTGCTAGAAACGGAGCGCCTGCTGAAAGAAAGACAGGAAGCTACTGGTAAGACAAGGGAAGAAGCTATCATGCTGCTCAATCACAAGGATGCGCTTGATTTTGTTCTCAATGTGCCCGACTATCTTAAGGAAATATCCGTCCACCGCATAGAGGACATCCATTCTTTACTGATCAAGGACTTAGGTGTGGAAAGAAACATACGACGCCGACGTGTGGGTATCACAGGTACGAACTATCGTCCCCTTGATAACGAGTTCCAGATTCGTGAGGCATTGGAAGATTCCTGTAAACTTATCAATGGCAAAGACAATATCTTTGAGAAGTCATTACTTGCACTGGTTCTCCTTTCTTATATTCAGGCATTTTCGGATGGAAACAAACGTACTGCCCGTATCACAAGCAATGCCATACTGATAGCCAATGGTTATTGCCCAATCTCATTCAGAACGGTTGATTCCATAGACTACAAAAAAGCTATGCTGATATTCTATGAACAGAATAACATTGCCGCTTTCAAGAAGATATTCATAGAACAATTTGAATTTGCTGTCAAAACTTATTTTTGATTTCTTTTGTGAAAACTAATGGACTATTGTATTTACGAAACAACTTCTACTACTGAACAATTATAATTATGCCCCCGTCTTTCTTTCCCTTAGTGAAGTGCACCCCAAAAGTTGGACGGGTTAAACATTATCCAGTAATTGAAAGAGTTCGGTATTGCACCGGACTCTTTCCTTTTAATCGGGATTTGATTCTTTTATAGTTGTAATACTCTATATATTCATCCAGAGCCTTCATGAAGGCTTCTGGCGATTCAAATTCTTCTGCATATAGAAGTTCAGACTTCATGATACCGAAGAAGTTCTCAGCCATCGCATTGTCAAGACAGTTCCCTCTACGGGACATGCTTTGTATAATGCAATGTTCCGCAAGGCGCTGACGATAGCCGAAATGCTGGTATTGCCAGCCCTGATCGGAGTGAAGAATAAGTCCGTCAAGGCTGTCAAACCTAGCAAAAGCCTTGTCAAGCATATCGTACACCTGCTCCATATTCGGACTGCGAGAGATATTATAAGATATAATCTCACCGTTGAACATATCCAGTATCGATGATAGATAAAGCTTGACCGAGCCAATATTTATCTGTGTCACATCAGTAGCCCATTTGCGGTTAGGGGCTTCGGCAGCAAAGTTCCTTGCTATTATATTGGGGGCAATCTTTCCGACCTCTCCTTTATACGAGCGATAACGTACTTTACGGATTCTACTCTTAAGACACATCTCATCCATTAGGCGTCGCACAGTCTTATGGTTTATGACAACTCCACGGTTACGCATCTCCGCAGTTACCCGGCGATAGCCGTAGCGGCCTTTATGCTCATGGTAAATAGATTTTATGGTTTCTTTCTCCATGGCGTACTTACCGTCTGCTTTCAAGCGCTTCAAATGATAATAAAACACGGAACGAGCCATCTTTCTCAGCTTCAATAACAAGCCAAGAGGATATTTCGACCTTAGTTCGTTGATGGCTTTTGCCCATTGAGCCGTGCTCGGGCTTTCTGTTCCTCGACTAAGGCCTTCACTTTTTTTAGCAGCGCGTTCTCCGCTCTCAGACGGAGGTTCTCTGCTTGAAGCTTCTCAAGTTCTGTCTGTGGATCTCTTTTCTTTGGTCTTGCCATTGGAGTTTTGGGAGGGCGACCTCGCCGTTTTACGTCATATAGTGAGCCTCCTGACCGAACCTTTCTCAACCACGATATAATCGTGCTGCGGTTCACATCATAACGAAGGCTTAACTCTTGCAAAGTTACACCATCCTTGATATGTTCCAAAATAATTCTTTCTTTTTCTGCAGGACTAAAGTGGTAACCCTTTGTTGATTTGCGAAGGCCTTCTTCTCCATAAGCCCTGTAACGTGATAACCAGCCGCGAACCTGATGCTTGTCAAGATGATGTTCACGACAAATGGTTTCAAGACCTTTACCACATGTAATTTCACTTACCACATTCAGCTTTTCTTCAAAACTATGCTTCATAAAAAATGCACTCCAAAAGTTTTGTGTCTAACTTTTGGGGTGCACTTCATAGGGAGGATGAGAGAGACGGGGGCTTTTTTATGCTTCTAAACATGGAATGATAATTGGCTGGGATTTGGATAATCGCTAACTTGTCGGCGCTGAATCCGTGAAATTCCTTGCAGATTGTAAGCACCTACTAAATCATTCACGTTATGGAAATACATCTTGATAACTATTTGCCGGAATATCCTTCCTTCGTTTCCGGTATTCGCCGTGCTCCCGATCGCGGCTATTCGCTTACGCCCGCTCAAACAGAAACGGCATTGATGAACGCGCTTCGTTACATCCCTGTTGAATTACATGAGAAGCTAGCTCCTGAGTTCATGGAGGAATTATTGACCCGGGGACGGATCTATGGTTATCGTTACCGTCCGCAGGGAGACCTGAAAGCGAAGCCTATCTCTGAATATAAAGGTAAATGTATCGAGGGAAAGGCCTTTCAAGTAATGATCGATAATAACCTTTGCTTTGATATCGCTTTGTATCCTTATGAGTTGGTTACGTATGGCGAGACTGGGCAGGTCTGCCAGAATTGGATGCAATATCGTTTGATTAAGAAGTATTTGGAGGAGCTGACCGAGGAGCAGACCTTGGTGATCGAATCCGGGCATCCTCTGGGATTGTTTCATTCCAAGCCGGATGCCCCACGGGTGATTATCACGAACTCCATGATGGTGGGAATGTTCGATAACCAAAAGGATTGGCATATCGCCGCCCAGATGGGAGTCGCTAATTATGGACAGATGACGGCCGGAGGTTGGATGTATATTGGCCCGCAAGGTATTGTACACGGTACGTTTAATACATTGTTGAATGCCGGACGTAAGAAATTAGGGATTCCACAAGATAAGGATTTGCGAGGCTATCTGTTTGTATCTTCCGGTTTAGGAGGAATGAGTGGCGCTCAACCTAAAGCCGCCGTGATTGCCGGTGCTGCCAGTATAATCGCCGAGGTAGACGCTTCCCGTATCGAGACACGCCGATGCCAAGGATGGGTCCAGCATGTGACGGATGATATGGGGAAAGCTTTCTCCTTAGCCGATGAGGCGATTCGTAAGAAAGAACCGATCTCTATCGCTTTTCATGGCAATATCGTGGATTTATTGGAATATGCCGATAAACAGGGTCTTTCCATCGACCTATTGAGTGACCAGACCTCGTGTCATGCGGTCTATGAAGGTGGTTATTGTCCGGCAGGCGTGACGTTTGAGGAACGTACGGAATTATTGGCTCATCACCGGGAAGATTTTTGTGCTTTGGTCGATAAAACGTTGAAACGACATTTCGAGGTGATCAAGCGTCTGGTTGCCCGGGGTACCTATTTCTTTGACTATGGGAACTCCTTCATGAAAGCGATCTATGATGCCGGTGTACATGAGATTTCCCGTAACGGTGTGGATGAGAAAGATGGTTTTATATGGCCTTCTTATGTGGAAGATATCATGGGGCCGGAATTATTTGATTATGGGTACGGTCCTTTCCGCTGGGTATGTTTAAGCGGTAAGCCGGAAGATTTGATTCGCACGGATCATGCGGCTATGGCGTGTATCGATCCGACTCGAAGAGGGCAGGATATGGATAATTATAATTGGATACGTGACGCGGAGAAGAACCGTTTGGTGGTGGGTACGCAAGCCCGGATCTTATATCAAGACGCTGAGGGGCGCTTGAAGATCGCCCTTGAGTTTAACCGAATGGTACGTGATGGGGAGGTAGGCCCGATTATGTTGGGACGAGACCATCATGACGTGAGCGGTACGGATTCTCCATTCCGTGAGACCTCTAATATACGGGACGGGAGCAATGTGATGGCTGATATGGCGGTGCAGTGCTTCGCTGGAAATGCCGCCCGGGGTATGAGCTTGGTCGCTCTTCATAATGGTGGAGGAGTTGGTATCGGTAAGGCGATAAACGGAGGTTTCGGTATGGTTCTCGATGGTAGTGAGCGGGTGGACGAGATACTTCGCTCTGCTATGATATGGGACGTGATGGGGGGTGTCGCTCGTCGCTCATGGGCCCGTAACCCGAATGCGATGCGTACGAGCGCTACTTTCAATGAGAACCGTGGCGAACAGTATCATATTACCCTTCCGTATATCCCGGAGAGGGCGTTTATTCATGAAATCGTACAAACATCATTAAATAAAAAGGTATGAGTACTTGGAATAAGATTATGGAATGTGTCCCTAACTTCAGTGAAGGACGGGATCTGGAGAAGATAGATAAGATCGTAGCGCCTTTCCGGGCTAAGACGGGTGTTAAACTGTTGGACTATAGTAATGATGAGGATCACAATCGCTTGGTTGTTACCGTGGTAGGGGAGCCTGTCGCTTTAAAACAAGCCGTATTGGAGGCCATTGGAGTTGCCGTTGAGCTGATCGATTTAAACAAGCATAGCGGTCAACATCCTCGAATGGGGGCCGTAGATGTGGTTCCTTTTATACCGATTCGCGGATGTACGATGGAAGAGGCGATCGCCTTGTCTAAGGAAGTAGGGGAGGAAGTGGGCGCTCGTTATGCCGTGCCGGTCTTCTTATATGAGAAATCGGCTTCCGTCCCTTACCGGGAGAATCTGGCTGCGATCCGTAAAGGTGAGTTTGAGGGGATGGCAGAGAAAATCCATCAACCGGAGTGGAAACCTGATTTTGGTCCGGCCGAAAGACATCCGACAGCCGGTACGGTCGCCATAGGAGCCCGTATGCCTTTGGTCGCCTATAATGTGAATTTAGGGACGAACCAATTGCAGATCGCTACGGATATAGCGAAGAAAATCCGTTTCATCGGCGGAGGTTTACGTTATTGTAAAGCGATGGGGGTTGAGTTGAAGGAACGTGGTATCGTACAGGTCTCTATTAATATGACCGATTATACCCGTACGGCCTTGTACCGGGCCTTCGAGTTAGTTCGTATCGAAGCTCGCAGATATGGTGTTCCGGTGGTGGGGAGCGAGATTATCGGCTTGGTTCCTATGGAGGCGTTGATCGATACGGCCTCTTACTATTTGGGATTGGAGGATTTCTCAATGAATCAGGTGCTGGAAGCTCGTATTATGGAATAGCGTATGGAGAATAGCAAGATATTAATCAGGAATGCTGCCCAGATCGTCACTTGTCATGGGGATAAGGCACGACGGGGAGCGGAGATGTCTGATTTAGGCGTTATCGAGGATGGAGCCGTAGCGATGTCTGATGGGGTTATTACGCATGTAGGACCTACGGAGGAGGTACTTCGAAACATCCATGCGGAGGATTATTTGGAGATTCGGGCGGAGAACCAAGCGGTGTTACCCGGATTTGTTGATAGCCATACGCATTTTATCTTTGGCGGTTACCGGGAGGAGGAGTTCTCTTGGCGATTGCGGGGAGATAGTTATATGTCGATCATGGAGCGTGGTGGAGGTATCGTGAATACGATGAAAGCTACCCGTGAAAGTGATTTCGATACACTATGGGACAGAGGGGAAGAACGTTTGGATGAGTTATTCTCCATGGGTGTTACCACGGTGGAGGGGAAAAGTGGTTATGGTTTGGATTTGCAAACAGAATTAGTTCAGCTTCGTGTCATGTCGGACCTGAATGAGTCTCATCCGATGGATGTCGTATCGACCTTTTTGGGAGCTCATGCTGTTCCTCCTGAATTTGCCGGTCGTACGGACGATTATGTGGATTATATGATCGAGGAAGTTCTTCCTGCCATACGAGCCGAACATACGGTTACGTTTTGTGATGTGTTTTGTGAGAAAGGCGTTTTCTCGTTAGAACAGAGTGAGCGCTTGCTTCGTGCCGCCCGTCATCATCGTTTTAAATTGAAGATGCATGCGGATGAGATCGTTCCTTTCGGAGGGGCGGAACTGGCGGCCTCCTTGAAGTGTGTAAGTGCTGATCATTTATTACATATATCGGATACAGGCATCAAACGTCTGGCAAGAGCGGGTGTCGTAGCTACCTTACTTCCGCTGACTGCCTTTTCCTTGAATGAGCCGTATGCGCCTGCCCGGAAAATGATAGATGCCGGTTGTGCGGTGGCTTTAGCTTCCGATCTAAATCCGGGAAGTTGTTTCTCTGCCTCGATCCCGATGATGATAGCCTTGGCCTGTATCTATATGAAGATGACCCCTGAAGAAGCGGTAACGGCATTGACCATTAATGGAGCCGCAGCTGTGGGACGTGCCTCCGAGATTGGAAGTATCAGCGTGGGAAAACGTGCGGACGTGATCTTGCTGAAATACCCGTCTTATAAGTTTCTACCTTATCATGTGGGAATGAATCTCGTGGATACCGTAATTAAGGACGGGGAACTTTATATGATGTAAGATAAGAATTGTTGAATCATTTAAATCAAAATACTATGTTAGCAGACTTGACAATTAAAGATTTTTTGGCGGAAACGGCGGGTAGTGCTCCCGTTCCCGGTGGTGGAAGTATATCTGCCTTGAATGGCGCTATAGCGGCAGCTTTGACAGAGATGGTGGCCCATCTGACTGTTGGCAAAAAGAAATATGCGGAAGTGGAAGGACAAATGAAAACGATCGCTATCGAGGCGGCTTTGATCCGTGAGCGTCTTACTGAATATATTGATAAGGACAGCGAGGCTTATGATCGTGTATTCTCAGCTTTTAAGTTGCCGAAAGAAACGCCTGACGAACAGGTGATCCGTACGAATGCGATACAGAGCGCTACTAAAGAGGCGGCTATTGTTCCGATGAGGGTGGCGGAGGAGATCGGTTCCGTAATGGAGACGATTATCTATGTGGCTCACAAAGGTAATCAGAATGCCGTCACGGATGCTTGCGTGGCGATGATGGCTGCCCGTACTTGTGTATTGGGGGCTTTATTGAATGTCCGAATTAACTTAACGTCCATCCAAGACGAGGTGTTCGTCGGAAAGATGCGGAAGAAAGCGGATGAACTGGAGGCGAACGCTATCCGTGTAGAGCAAAAGTTATTGGATTGGGTGAAGACTAAATTATAGCATATGAGCAATGTCTATTATGTGGGTTCCGAGCCTCTCTCTTTTGAGGGAGTCGAACGGATACTTACTCAAAATATGAAGTTGGAGCTTTCACTCGAGGTGAAGGAGCGCATCCAGCGTTGCCGGGATTACTTGGATCATAAAATCGAGCAGCAGGAGGGGCCTTTGTATGGGATTACTACCGGTTTCGGTTCCTTATGTAATAAGAATATCTCTCCGGACGAATTGAGCACCTTGCAAGAGAACTTGGTGAAAAGTCATGCCTGTAGCGTAGGGGATGAGGTAAGTCCGGTGATCGTCCGTTTGATGATGTTATTGAAAGCGCATGCCCTTTCGTTGGGGCATAGTGGCGTACAGGTGATCACCGTACAACGTATTCTGGATTTTTTCAATAATGACGTGCTTCCGATCGTGTATGATCGTGGCTCTTTAGGTGCTTCCGGTGATTTGGCGCCTCTGGCGAATTTGTTCCTGCCTCTGATCGGCGTGGGTGACGTTTATTATAAGGGCCGCAAACGGGAAGCGATCAGCGTATTGGACGAGTTCGCTTGGAAGCCTGTGAAGCTGAAAAGCAAGGAGGGGTTAGCTTTATTGAACGGTACGCAATTTATGAGCGCCAATGGCGTATTCGCCTTGATGCGTGCGTTTAGCCTGTCCAAGAAAGCGGATCTGATCGCCGCTTTATCTTTGGAGGCTTTCGATGGGCGTATCGATCCTTTCATGGATTGTATCCAGCAGATGCGTCCGCATCCCGGACAAATCGAGACCGGGGCCGCTTTTCGACGGCTATTGGAGGGAAGTGAGTTTATCGCCCGGAAAAAGGAACATGTTCAGGACCCGTATTCATTCCGTTGTATCCCTCAAGTGCATGGGGCTACGAAGGACGCTATCAATTATGTGGCGAATGTCCTGCTTACCGAAGTAAATTCCGTGACGGATAATCCGACGATCTTCCCGGAGGAGGATAAGATTATTTCCGGCGGTAATTTCCACGGTCAGCCCTTGGCGATTTCTTATGATTTCTTGGCGATTGCCTTGGCTGAGTTAGGAAATATATCGGAACGTCGTGTCGCTCAATTGATCATGGGTTTGCGGGGATTGCCTGAGTTCTTGGTCGCTAATCCCGGCCTGAACTCCGGTTTCATGATCCCTCAATATGCGGCTGCCAGTATGGTAAGCCAGAATAAGATGTATTGCTATGCGGCGAGCAGCGATTCTATCGTGTCCAGTAATGGGCAAGAGGATCATGTGAGTATGGGAGCGAATGCGGCGACGAAGTTGTTTAAGATCATGGACAATTTGGATCATATCTTGGCGATCGAGTTGATGAATGCGGCACAAGGAATCGAGTTCCGTCGTCCGGCTAGGACTTCTCCGGTATTAGAGAAGTTCTTGAAGGATTACCGGAAAGAGGTGCCATTTATCGATGAGGATATTATCATGTACACGGAAATACATCGTACGGTGGCGTTTATTCGTAGGAAAGACTTTGTATATTAATGAATATCGTTAATAGAGGTTAGAAATCCAGCTGAATCTCCTATTCGGCTGGATTATTTTGTATTTTCGCCGTCAATCTAAACACAATCGATCTACTTTATGCAAAATGTAACAAATCCTACCGTGAAAACACACGTAGTTTGGCTGGATGTCGTACGCTTGATAGCCATGTTTACTGTTGTTTGCTGTCATTGTACAGACCCGTTTAATTTCTATCCCGGAGATTCTCCGATTATTGGGAATATTAAGTTTTGGGGAGCTGCCTATGGGGCTTTTCTTCGTCCTTGTGTACCTCTGTTCGTTATGATTACGGGAGCCTTGTTGCTACCGGTCCGGGAAGAGACTTCTATTTTCTATAAGAAAAGGATATTGCGTGTATTCTGGCCTTTCTTGATTTGGTCTGTTATTTATAATTTATTTCCTTGGTTTACGGGGCTGCTTGGTTTGAGGCCGGAACTTATTCTTGATTTTTTCCCTTATTCGGGAGAAGAGGTGACTCGTCAATCGTTGAGTGTGTCTTTAGGCTATATCGCCCAGATACCGTTCAATTTCTCATTGTTGGATGTACATATGTGGTATATCTATTTACTGATAGGTTTATATCTTTATTTGCCGATCTTCTCCGCTTGGGTCGAGAAAGTTTCGGATAAGGCGAAATTATGGTTTCTGGCAGGTTGGGGAGTGACTTTGTTTATTCCTTATTATCGGGAATTCGTATCTCCTTACATTTGGGGTGGATGCTCATGGAATGAATTCAGTATGCTTTATTATTTCGCCGGGTTTAACGGTTACTTGCTATTGGGGCATTATCTGAGGAATCATGATTGGTCGTTAGGAAAGATCGTTGGGATAGGCATTCCTATGTTTGTCGTAGGCTATGCCATTACTTTCTTCGGTTTCCGCTATACGACCGCTTTGCCTGCTTACACGGAGGAACAGTTAGAGTTATTCTTTTATTATTGTTCTCCCAATGTGGTGATGATGACGATTCCTATCTTCTTACTGGCGAAGAAGGTAAATGTTAAGTCGGATACGATTAAGCGAATGTTGGCGAACTTAACCATATGCGGTTTCGGTATCTATATGGTACATTATTTCTTTACGGGACCCAGTGTGCTGTTGGCGAGAGCCTTGAATATCCCATTGGGTTTACAGATTCCTGCCGCTTCTGTGGTAGCATTCGCTGTATCTTGGTTGATCGTATTGGGTATCAGGAAGATTTGCGGTAAGAAAGCCAAGTATATTGTGGGCTGAATTTATACGTACGTTCGCATAGGCTGATACGTATATAGGCGTAGGCCCATGCGAGCGTACGTGTAGGACGATACGTATATACGTGCGAGACCACACGTATATACGTATAAATCATCTTTATTTCTTGGTTACAATTACTCGCTCTGTCGGAGCCAGATGCTCGTTGCGATAGTCTATTTGCTTGACTACATTCTCGGCCAATTCTTGGAATGCCTTTCCTGTGATCGAGTCCGGGTTCAACGCTACCGGCTTACCTTGATCTCCTCCTTCGCAGATACTTTGTACGATAGGAATCTGTCCCAGTAACGGCACGTTCAGTTCCTCAGCTAGGCGTTTACAACCTTCCTTTCCGAATATATAATATTTGTTTTCCGGTAATTCCGCAGGGGTAAACCAAGCCATATTCTCGATCAATCCTAAAACAGGGACATTAACCTTATCTCCAGTGAACATGCTGATACCCTTACGAGCGTCCGCTAAAGCAACCTCTTGCGGCGTACTTACCACCACGGCTCCGGTTATCGCTAGTGTTTGTACCATTGTCAAATGGATATCACTCGTTCCGGGAGGTAAATCGATTAAGAAATAATCAAGCTCACCCCAGTTGGCGTCGCCGATCAATTGCTTCAATGCGTTGCTAGCCATTGCTCCACGCCATAGGACCGCGTCGTTTTTATTTACGAAGAAGCCGATGGATAACATCTTGACACCATAATTTTCGGCCGGCTTGATCAGTTCCCTGCCCTCTACCTCTTCCATATAAGGGCGAGCCTCTTCTAGGTTGAACATCTTGGGTTGGGACGGCCCGAATATATCGGCATCCAGCAATCCTACCTTATATCCTTGTAAAGCCAATGCGACAGCTAGATTAGCGGCAACGGTACTTTTACCAACTCCTCCTTTACCGGAAGATACGGCGATAATATTTTTTACTTGCGGTAATAATTTATCCGGTTCCGGGCGAGCTAACTGACGGGCTTTTACCGTGATGTTTCCCTTGATATTCACCTCCGGGCTTACATAGGTTAAGATAGCTGTCTCCGCGGCTTTTACTACGGAGCGGATAAACGGATCATTTGGCTTCTCGAATAATAACGAGAAGGTGACATTCATACCATCGATACGAATGTTGTCTTCTACGAGGCCCATGGAAACGATGTCCTTTCCCGTACCCGGGTAACGAACGTTCTTCAACGCCTCAATAATCAGATTCGGATAGATTGTCATATCTGTTGATTTTTTTAAGTCATTCTTTTATTTACCAGAAGCCAAAGCGCTTCGTTTACTGCGATTAAAGCTACGATAAGGATCTAACGCTATTTCTACGTCAGGTTCCACCAATCGCTCTCTTTCCTCACAAACAAATTTGATGTATTTGATGTTTAAGCCACGATCCAGCCATTGTTGCTCGTAATAGGTCTTGATGGATAAGATCTCATCCGCCAGATTGGAATGATATAGGTCGTCTGTACTGAACAATACGGGATAATGGTTCGTTTTTACCATCTCGCACGTATAGGTATACATAAAGTTACTGTCCGTTTTTAAATGGATAATACCATCTCCGGAAAGGATTTCCCGATACATTTTCATGAAACGGGTTCCGGTCAGACGCTTATTGACCTTTTTCATTTGAGGGTCAGGAAATGTGATCCAGATCTCGGCTACTTCGCCCGGAGCGAAGAAATAGGAAATCAATTCGATACTCGTACGTAGGAAAGCCACGTTACTCATCCCGGCTTCCAGCGATTCTTTCGCTCCGGTCCACATACGTGCTCCCTTGATATCGACACCAATAAAATTCTTATTTGGGAAAAGCTTTCCCAAACCTACGGTATATTCCCCTTTTCCACATCCCAATTCCAAGACAATAGGATGGTCGTTCTTGAAAAAACGTTCATGCCACTGTCCTTTCATATCAAACCCTTTTTCTTGTAGGGCGGCGAAAGGGTATTGGAATACGTGCGGATAGCCCGCCATATCGTCAAACTTAGCTAATTTATTCTTTCCCATGTCGCGAAGATAATACTTAAAAAAATGCTTTTTACGTTTTTTCTACTGTTTTAGATAGGGGTTTTTATGCGTTGGCGAGTCTTTTGAACATATAGGCTGTCAGAAGTTTTATTTGAAAGTGGAGTTGTAACGAATAAAAAAGGATATGTTGAGAGTATTTTTTAGACGCCCGATATTTAAGAATCCGAGGTTTGTCGGATTTGTTTGGTTTGCGACGGCCCTTGTCGCTTGCTTATTGAAATTACCTGTGGGAAGGACTTATAATAACTTTATGATTTATAGGGCTTCCTTTTTCCATGCGTTAGAGTTGAAAGACCTTTATATATATTATCCGAATGAATACCACGACCGGTTTTTATACGGGATCCCTTTTACGGCTATAATAGCGCCTTTCTCCCTCTTCTCTCCTTATATCGGGATGTTGCTATGGTGTCTCGCGAATAGCTTGCTGCTTTATATGGCTATCCGTAAACTCGGATTGGCGGATTGGAAACAGGCGTTTGTCATTTGGGTATGCTTGAATGAGTTGTTTACGTGTGTTCTTATGCAGCAATTTAACATAGCCATAGCCGGCATGATTTTATTCTCGTTTATTTTTATTGAGCGGAAACAGGAGTTTTGGGCGGCGCTAATGATTGTCTTGGGTACGATGACTAAGATTTATGGCATTGTCGGTCTTGCTTTCCTGCTATTCTCAAAACGCCGGATCGCCTTTTTGAAAGGACTTATTTTCTGGGGCATAGTCTTGTATGTTCTTCCGATGTTATATACGTCTCCTCAATATGTGGCAAGTCAATACGTGAAATGGTATGAGGTACTTCTCGATAAGAATGTAGAGAATTTATTTACTCCTTATACAAATATCTCTTTGTTGGGGATGGTTCGTAAGATTTCGGGAGTCAATACGTATAGTGATCTCTGGTTGGTTATCCCCGGGCTACTTTTATTTATTGCTCCTTATTTTAGGATAAATCAATATGATAACCGGCGGTTCCGCATGCATTTTCTTTGCTCTACTCTTTTGTTCATGGTTCTTTTTAGCTCCGGAACAGAGAATAGCGGATATTTGGGAGCCATGATAGCCGTCTGCCTTTGGTATATAGGTACGCCTACCCGTAAGACGACTCCTGTCTTGAATACGGTACTATTCGTTTTCTGTTTTATTCTTACATCCCTTTCTCCAACAGATATATTTCCCTGTTATATCCGGAAAACGTATGTTATTCCTTATGCGTTGAAAGCACTACCTTGTGTGTTGATCTGGTTTAAGATCGTATGGGAGCAATTGACATTGGATTTTTCAGAGCCGCTTCATCGGCCGAAGACTCTCCCGGGTAAAGAGGAGGCGATCGACCTTATCTTGCCTTGTTATAACCCACAAGAAGGCTGGGAACGTTTGATGATCGAGAAACATGCGGAATTGGTAAAGATGCTTAAAGGTCGCTCACTTCGTTTTATCGTCGTGAATGACGCTTCGAAGAGAGGATTTACGAAGGATGCGGTGGGACGTCTTCTGGAGGCTCTCCCTGATACGATGATCGTAAGTTATGATACGAATAAGGGAAAAGGAGCCGCTGTTAGGGCTGGCTTGTCTCATTCCACTTCATCCATTACTTTATATACGGATTATGATTTTCCGTATGAGACGGATTCTATCTGCCGGATGGTAGAATGGTTGGAATCGGGATATGATGTCGTTATCGCCGTGCGGAATCATACTTATTATACCCATTTAAGTACTCGAAGAAAGATTATGAGTTATGCTTCCCGTATATTGAATTTTACGCTTCTAGGATTAACGCATACGGATGCTCAAGGAGGTTTGAAAGGTTTTAACCAGCGGGGAAAATCGTTCTTGGCCTCAACTCAGGTGAATCGCTTTTTATTTGATACGGAGTTTATTTATAAGGCTTCGCAGGAGTCGGATGTACTTATTAAAGACATGCCCGCTGATTTGCGGGATAACGTTCATCTTCCCAATATGCGTCGTGGAGTCCTTGCGGAAGAATTAAAGAACTTATTTTTAATCGCTTGGAGAGGGTAGGAGGATTACAGGGTTGTTAATAACCCTGTTGAAAACCCTGTGAATAACGGAAAAAGAACAAAAGAAAAAAGAGATACCTATTAATAGGTATCTCTCTCTTTTTGCTCTTCCTCTTGGACTTGAACCAAGGACCCTCTGATTAACAGTCAGATGCTCTAACCAACTGAGCTAAGGAAGAATCAGTTTTTAACTTTTTAATCTCTATATGAAAACTCTTTTCGCTCTTCTTCTTGGACTTGAACCAAGGACCCTCTGATTAACAGTCAGATGCTCTAACCAACTGAGCTAAAGAAGAATGTTTTTCAGTCTTTCCCGATGTCTTTTCGCTCTTCCTCTTGGACTTGAACCAAGGACCCTCTGATTAACAGTCAGATGCTCTAACCAACTGAGCTAAGGAAGAATTTTTCGCTCTTTCAAAGGTTATTCCGTAACCCCTTTCTGAAATTGCACTGCAAAAGTACGGGGTATTTTCGAAATATGCAATATCTTTGCGAAAAAAATTACGAAAAAATGAATACAATAGGTTTAGGAAATGCTTTGGTTGACGTTTTATTGAGGCTTGAAAATGATGATGTCCTATCGGAAATCGGGATACAGAAAGGAGCTATGGATATGATTAACAGGGAACAAATGATCGCTATCCGTACAACTTTAGCCGGCTTGCCACGTACGCAAACCCCGGGAGGATCTGTCTGCAACACGATGCGTTCGATGTCTTCTTTAGGGGCGAATTCCGGTTTTATCGGTAAGATCGGGGATGATTCGATCGGCAGATTTTATGAGGATGCGTTGGAAAAAGCGGGTGTCACTTCCTATTTTATCAAGATGGACGGACTTACAGGTAGCTGTACGGTGATGATTTCTCCGGATGGGGAACGTACGATGGGGACTTTCCTTGGCCCGGCCCCGACAATAACCCCGGATGAGATCACCGAGGAGATGCTAAGTAAATATCAATGTATTTATATAGAAGGTTACTTGCTCGTAAACGAGCCGTTGGTTCGTTCTACGATGGAGAAGGCTAAAAAGTTGGGCTTGAAAGTAGCGCTGGATTTGTCGAACTTCAATATCGTGAATGCTTTTAAAGGAATGCTGGAGGATATCATTCCTAAATATGTGGATATTTTGTTCTCTAATGAGAGTGAGGCTGAGGCTTTCACCGGGCAGAAGGCTGCTGAGGCCGTACATACCTTGTCTGAGTTGGTGGAGGTCTCATTGGTCACATTGGGAAAGGAAGGTGCCTTGATCGGTAGTCATGGTCAATTTTATTCTGTCCCGGCTGAGGGGGGCAAGCCTGTTGATACGACTGGCGCCGGTGATAACTTCGCCGCCGGATTCTTATACGGTCAATCCATAGGAGCGTCTTTGGTACAATCCGCACGCATCGGATCGATGTTGGCGGGCTATGTGATCGACGTGGTTGGCCCGGAGATTCCGTATGATAAATGGGAACAAATAAAGTTAAAAGTAAAAGGGATATTGGCTTAGGCGGCGTATTATTCCTTACATTTATGCCGTTAATTAACTAAATATTGTATGTACAGATTGGTTCAACGAAGAGGAATTATAGGTTTATTTTGCTTGCTGTTCGTCGCAAGTAGCGTAGTGCCGGGATGGGCGCAAAAAGATAACCGCTTTGAGGTGAGTAAGAACCTAGACATTTTCAATTCTTTATTGAAAGAAGTAGAGATGTTCTACGTGGATTCAGTGGATGTGGATAAAACCGTTCAGCGGGGAATCGAGGCAATGTTGGCTGGTTTAGATCCTTATACGGAATACTATCCTGAGCAAAAAACGGAGGAATTGAGTCTGATGACGACCGGCGAATACGGAGGTATCGGTTCCTTGATCCGTCAGCGTAACAACGAGGGAGGCGTGATGATTGCCGAGCCTACCGAGGGAATGCCGGCCGATTTAGCGGGTCTGAAGCCGGGCGATCTGATCTTGGCAATCGATACGATCGATGTTTCCAAGGCGACAAACTCCCGGGTCAGCGAGTTGTTGAAAGGTGTTCCGAATACGAAGATGGTTTTGACGATCCAACGTCCGGGCGAGAAGAAACCCCGGAAGTTCGAGATTACCCGTAAGCAGATCACGACACCTCAAGTTACTTACTACGGGGTTAAGAATGACAGTATCGGTTATATTTATCTAAAGGCATTTACTATCAAGAGTGCTCAAGAGGTGAAAGAGGCATTCTTGGATTTAAAGAAAAATCATAATATTAAGTCTTTGGTACTGGATTTGCGCGGTAACGGCGGCGGCGTGCTGGAAGGTGCCGTACAAATCGTAGGTATGTTCGTACCGAAAGGTAGCGAGGTGCTTTCAACGAAAGGAAAGATCAAGCAATGGGATCGTACGTACCGAACCTCTACGGAGCCTTTGGATACGGTAATGCCGTTGGCTATATTGATCAATGGAGGTACGGCTTCCGCCGCTGAGATCGTATCGGGATCTTTGCAGGATATGGATCGTGCCGTGTTGGTGGGACAACGTTCGTTTGGTAAGGGGTTGGTGCAAGCTCCTCGTGACCTGCCTTATAATGGGAAAGTGAAAATCACGATGAGTAAATACTATATCCCGAGTGGTCGTTGCATCCAGCAAATCGATTATTCGCACCGGAAAGAGGATGGTAGCGTGGCGGCTATTCCGGATAGCTTGACTTCCGTATTCTATACGTCCAAGAAGCGTCCGGTTCGTGATGGGGGTGGCGTACGTCCGGAGTTTGAGGTGAAGGAGCCGAAAGTGCCTACCATGATGTATTATTTGGCGGCGGATACGGTCTTGTTCGACTTCGTTACGGATTGGGTACAAAAGCATAAGACGATCGCTCCCATCGAGGAATTTACGGTTTCCGATGAGGATTTCGAAGCTTTGAAGCAATACGCCAAGTCCAAGAATTTCACCTATGACCGCCAAAGCGAGAAAGTATTGAAGAACTTGAAAGAAGTGGCTGAGTTTGAGGGGTATCTGGAGGAGGATTCTACTGCGTTCAAGGAATTAGAGGCTAAGCTGACTCCGAATCTGGAAAAAGATTTCGATCGTTTCAAGGATGAGGTGAAACGAGTAATGGCCGCCGAGATCGTAAAACGTTATTATTACCAACGAGGAGAGTTGCAAGAAAGCTTGAAAGATGATCTTGTATTGGAGAAAGCGTTGGAGGTATTGGGCGATCCGGATTTATACAGGCGTACATTGAGCGTGCCGGTTGAGTTGGAAGCGGCCACCAAGGGTACCGAATAGGCGGGTTTCTGCCGATGCCCATTCAAAGGGCCTTACAATGCCCATTCAAGCGAGCTTACGATGCCCATTGTCAGCTCCCTTGAATGGGCATCGTGCTTTTCCCTCTTTCGCCAGTCTGTTTGGGGGCTTTGAAGCGGATATGCAATACGACCAATTCCGAGACGGTTCCCACCCGATAAGGAGGTCCTGCTATACCAATGCCGGAAGATACATAGAATTGCGTAGGTCCTTTCTTATAATATCCGTACGGGCATTCATACACAAGTTTCATCAGTAGGGGATAAGGCCATAACTGCCCGTTATGCGTATGTCCGTGCAGTCCCAAATCCACCCCATTCATATTCATCTCGGCGAACGACCAAGGTTGATGATCCAAAACGATAATCGGTTTGCCGGTATCCACCCCTTCCATTAACGAATGAAGCGATTTTCGTTTCTTATGGATGAAATCATCCCTCCCTATCAAATAAAAAGTTGAGTCCGGTTGGACCACCGAGTCTATTAGTAGCGTACCTCCGGTCTTTTGCAACCAACGATATTTCGCGTTCCGGTTTGCCCGGTATTCATGATTCCCGTAAACGATATATACGCCCAACGGAGCTTTTAATTGTTTTAAATCATCCTCGATGTGGGCGTTTTCTGCGAACCGGGATTCATAATCCATGATATCCCCCGCTAATACCACCATATCCGGATGCTGTGCGTTGCTGAGCGCCACATATTTTTGTACCAAGTCCTTCCCGATAACCTCTCCGATATGTAAGTCGCTCATCATGACAATAGTCAGGCTATCCCGATCCCCCGCGGCTTTGGGCAACGTGATATATACGTTCTTAACAATCGGATTCATTACCGTATGGTATGCGTGAATCATTAAACCGGTAACACCGAATACGATAAGAAAAAACAGGGTTAGCTTGGTTTGCTGCCAATGCTCTTTCATCCATTTGGGGAACCATGGCTTGATACGTTGGGAGAGCCTGATCAACTCAAGTACCAAGAGAGATAAAGTGATATAAATGGACGCTATATACCAAGTGTTACAGATGTATTGGATCGTGATTATCACGTTATCAGGTAGTTCATTCCTAAAAATAAATCCGAAAAAATAAAGCGATAGTTCGAGTACGAAAAACAAGATAAAAGGAATCCGGCAACTTTTCTTGGGAGGAAGAGCTTGATATCCTCTCCAGAAAATATACGGATTTAGTAATAGCTGCGCTACGATTGATTGAATAAATACTTTCATCTTTACTCTTTGAATGTAATATTGAATACCACCATCTCGCTATCCGTCCCGATACGGAAAGGCGGTCCCCACAAAGATAAGCCGGATGAGACATAAATCGTACTATTTCCGATTTTTTTAATCCCGTAACTTAATTCGAACAGATGATCCACGATCCAGTTCATCGGCCATACTTGTCCTCGATGTGTATGTCCGCTAAACTGTAAGTCTACGCCAGCCTCTTCCGTTTTCTCTAAATCGTAGGGTTGATGGTCTAGTAAGATAACAGGTTTGCTTTTATCAAGGTTCGCGGTAAGCTGACCTAAAGTTTTCCGTCCTTTGTTATGCCGGTCGTCCCGTCCTACGAGTTGGATCTGATTGGGCAAGATAGCCACGGAATCCCTTAAAAGTACGATGGGCGTCTGCGCTATAAATTTCTCGCTCTCCTCTATACCACTGATATACTCATGGTTACCCGGTACCATATAAACGCCTAATGGGGCGTAGATCTTGGACAGTTCCTCTTCCATATGCTCGTATCGCAGAGGTGCGACACTGTTGTCTATCAAGTCTCCACCGATAAGAACGATGTCCGGGCGTTGAGCGTTTATCATATCTACATATCCGGCAAGCATCGTCTTGTTGGTAGCGTATCCTAAGTGTATGTCGCTAATGGCTACGACTTTCAGCGGCTGTCCATCGGTATCGGCCGGTTTGTTGATAACCATGTTGATAACTCGTGTATCAGGATGTTGGTAATTATAGTTTCCATATCCTAATAAGCTGAGTGTTAAGAATAAGGATAAATAGAATGAGTATTTGAAATGTAGGTGGAAAAGCCGTAAGATATCAAATACTAACAAGGCCAATACCATGTATAAAGTGAACACGAGCCATCCTGTTCCTACTTGAGAAACCGTTTGAGCGAAAGAAGCCGGCATATCCAGATTCCGGAATAGAAAACTACTGAAGAACGATAAAGCTCCTCCCCAAAAAACAATGGATAACAACACTTTAACTCCGGTAGACTGGCTTTTCAAAGCCTGTTTTCCCTTTAGATAAATGTAAATATTCCCTGCAAGATACAGGATTGGAAGTATGATAAAGAACGTCCACATCTCAATTAATTTTCCGCGAAGATAATGAAAACTCTTTAGGTAGCAAACGCTGCACGCTACGTCCCTATAGGATCGATATAAATTCCAAACAATAAGTTTGGTAATGAAAAGAATTATATAATATACTGATTGTTAGTATGCTAAAAACAGGATGATCTTTTACTCAAAACATGTACGTGTTTTTGGGAAAAGTCGTACGTGTTTTTCAAAAAAGTCGTACGTGTTTTTCCCGAATCATGTGATAGGGAACAAGGGCGTATCTAGAAATCTACAATAAGCCCCCTTAATTACGATGAGGAGAGTTGGTCTTTTTTTGATAATATATATCCAACTCCTTTTACGGCATCTATTGAAAGTGTGGTATCTTTTTCCAATAATTTGCGCAAACGCGAGATGCTGTTGTTTAGGCTATCATGAACTTCTTGCCCATCCCATATTTCATGAAAAAGCTTTTCTCTGCTTACTGGCTGATTTAATTGCTCGGATAACAGATAGAATAACTTGAAATCTTTAGGACTTAATGTTTTTGACTGTTCTTGTTTATAGAATAATTTATGAGTGGAGAGTTCCAGTTGGTAATCTCCAATAGATATACTATTTGATATCGGACTGGCCTTTTTACAAAACCTTTGGATTAGGAAATCTATTTCTTGTATATCATACGGTTTTTTGGTGTAATGATTAGCTCCGGCTTCATAGCAGCGTGTTATTTCCTCCCCTTCGTTGTGGGAAGAGGCTATCAGTACAGGCAATGAAGGATGCTTTGAACGAATAAAAGGCAAATAATCCAATGCGTTTTGATTGCCAACTTCCAGATCGAGAAGCAGGATATTAGGGTAGTCTTTTTCTATCATGTCTTGAATACCGCTTAACGTGTTGGCGTAGTAAACCTCGTATCCTTTACTTTGCAAGGCCAATACGATGATTAATCCAAGGTTTGGGTCATCTTCAATAAAGATCACTTTCAGCTTATCTTCCATATCGTGTTATGTGTTTTCGGCCGGCAAGTTAATGAAAAATGTTGAACCTACATTTTTCTCGCTCTGAAAAGTTAGGGAGCCGCCCATTTCTTTAGCCATTAGCATTACGCTACTCAACCCTAATCCATATCCCGGTTGCGCTGGCTTGTCGGCTTGTTTCACCCGGAAGAATTGTTGTCCGAGTTTCTTCTGGGCTTTCTTGGGGATTCCCCAACCGGTGTCTTTTATGGCTATTCGGTAATGGTTGTTTTTCATAGTCAACGTTACGGTGATTCGTACATCGTCATCCGAATATTTCAATGCGTTCTCTAGCAAATTCCGTAGGCAACGTTCCAGACGAACGGTATCAGCTTCGATCATGTCGGGGAAATCCTCGCTTTTCTCAAGCTTGAACAAGGGGTTCTTGTTAGGATAGAGCCTAACTATCGCTTGATACGTTTGCTCGATAAATGACTTGATTTCTATAGACGACCTTCGTGCGCTCTCTTTTCCATCCGCTGTTTTCAGTAGGGATAGCATGGATTCGATGATCTCTATCAATTGTCGGATTTGTGTTTTTCCGATATTTAATATGTTAGCTTTCATCGGCTCTTTCTCTTGGCTAGCGATAAAATCTATAGAGGCATATGTTGTGTTCAGCGGGGATTTCAAGTCGTGGATGGCGCTGTGAACGGCTATTTCACGGTCTCGGAGTTGGGCGTGGGCTTTACGTATTGTTCTTAATAAATAATATAGGCAGCTCGCCGAGGTAAGGATGATTAGACAAGATACGGTAAAAGCCAAGAGCATTCGTTGGACAATGTCAGAAAGAGGTAATTTAACGAAAGCCTGTACATATTGTAATCCTTGCGTTCCTATCGGAAGCTTTTCTGTTTGGAACTTATAAAATGAAAGGTTGAATTTTTTTCCTACCGTATTTACGGTTTGCCGGGTAGAGTCTGATATTTCTATATAAGATATTGCTTGTAAATTGTGATCAGTTAATGTTTTATTGAATAGGCTGTCTAATACATTTGGTTTTAAGGGTTTATTCGCATTACGTAGACCGTCTTGCATACGTTGCGTTAAAAGGTCGGCATAGTTATCTTTTAGATTCCGATTTTTTATTTGTGATAAGGTTATGGTATCTCCTTTTAGCTTGGCTCGTTCCTCTGGTGTCATATCACTAGCTCTTCTTATGATTCTTTTGGGGTTGCTGAGGTCTTTCGGTTTGTTGCGAACCATTCGCTTGGACATTTCTTGCTTGATAGCCTCTTCGAATAGCTCTTCAAGGATTTCTTGCGTTTTATATTTTTCAGCGTTATATATATTGTATAACCAATATCCTTGGGAGAGTGTTAAGGCTAGCAACATAATGGTCGTAATATATAAGGAGTGTTTCATGATATATTCGTTATTTTGGATGTGAAGATAATGAATAATCTTAAAAAAGATACGTTTTTCTCGTTTTGTTAGCTTTTTGTTAGACAAAAATTAGGTGTTTGTTAGATATAGTACGAAATTTTACTTATATTTTTGTAACAGACTAAAAAGCATATAGATATGGAAACTGGTGATTTGTTGTCGAAGGAAGAACTTTCCGCCATTAAGGGTGGTGAATGGATTTATGATGAAGAGACAGACGAATGGTATTGGGTTGAGAATGGACGAGGTGTGCCATATTTCCTCAAAGAACCTTAAATATCATTCTTGGAAGACGATTTTATTCTGTTGTATACATTTCCATTTTGGTTAAACTCTCTGCCATTTTGGAAAAGTGTTAGAGAGAGAATTTTAGACTTTATAACTATAATGTTATGAGACAAATAGAGAAAGAAGAACGACTACTATTTGATGATCTTGTCCTTTCTGATGATGAGCTTTTTCTTGTAAGAGGTGGGGCTACACGTAGCTGTGGATCTAATTGTGGTAGTGTCTGTGGAACCAATTGTGGTAATAATTGTGGTAACACATGTGGAACGGGTTGCTCTGGGGCTTAATCAAAGGAACGGCGGTTCGGATATTTTTAATATTAGAACCGCTGCGTTCGAGTTTTGTGTAGCCATAAAAGAAAACGTTTATGAAAAAAAGTAATTATAATATCTTTGTTAAGCAAAAAGGTTTTGTTATTTGTTATAACTCATTTACACATACTCTCATCTGTGTAAGTAATCATGTATATGACTCATTCATGTCTATGGCAGAGTCTGATTTCAAGAGAACATTTAAATCGCATTATGATACTTTAGTAAGTAGTGGTTTCTTGATCTCTGACGAACGGGATGAGTTGGCAGAAATAAGACTGAAGCATAAAATTGCGACATTTAGTCCTAGCCGAAGATTACGATTGATGGTTTATCCTACTCAAGACTGTAACTTAAAATGTTGGTATTGCTATGAGAGCCATGTGGCAAACTCGAAGATGGGCGATGAAGTAAAGCAAAACATATTGAAATACATAGAGAAAAAAGTTCAGTTAAGACAAGTGGACTCTTTCGTTTTGAGTTTCTTTGGAGGAGAACCTTTACTCTATTTCGATGAGATAGCATATCCTTTAGCAGATAAGGCTCGTGAGATCTGTAAAAGAGCTGGTGTAAACTACACTTCGTTTTTCATAACCAATGGAACCCTTATCAATAAGGAAAATATAGACAAATTGCGATCAACGAATCCTGTGTTTCAAATAACATTGGATGGGAACAAGGAGAAACATGACAAAGTGCGTATAGGGAAAATCAATAATGCGGAAACATACGATAAAATACTGGATTCATTATACCTTATCTCTGATAACATTCCTGCTTTGGAAGAAGATTTTGTGGTAACCCTTCGAATAAATTATGATGATGCGACTTTGGGAAATATAGATCCTTTGATCAAGGATTTACAAGGCTTGGATCGTAGTAAATTTTTAGTCCACATGGAACGTGTCTGGCAAACAATGGAATCTGCCGGTGATAAAGAGCAACGATCCTTATTGCTAGAAACAATTCGTAAATTCCAAAAAGAAGGCTTTACGGTTCAGTCTGGGAATATGAAAATTCGAGATTATTCCTGTCCTGCGGAAGATTATGATTTTGCCATCATAAATTATGATGGCAATGTATACCGTTGTAATGGGCGAACCTTAAAGAAAGAAAATGCAGAAGGCATATTAACCCATGCGGGAGATATCGTGTGGAATCAAGTTACTCTGTCAAAAAGGCTTGGTAGAACTACATTTGAGAATCCTATGTGCTTGGCTTGTAAGATGCTTCCTGTTTGTATGGGACCTTGCAGCCAAAAGTGTATGGAGTTAAATTGGAAAGATTTGCATAAAGTATGCTCCATGCAACATATGGGTATGTCTATCGACAAATATCTACTTCTTTGGGCGGAGCAAATGTTTCTGCAAAGCAAGAAATCTAAAATCTAACAAAGATTACACCTTAAATAGATAATGTGCTATGAAACAATTATTGCTTTTCTTCTCCTTGCTAGTGAGTTTTCATATTCATGCAATTCTTGTAACAGGAATAGTCGTTAATAAGGAAACAGGTGAATGTATCGAGGGCGTAAGTATTCTTACGCTAAATTCCGACTCGGTTGTTGTCTCCCAGGATGCAACGCAAGCGGATGGAAAGTTTCGTATTAATATTCCCAAAGTAGGCGATTATGTATTGCGTTTTTCCAATATAGGATTTCGTTCAACCTTGATAGACGTAAGGAATGCGCAGGAGAATCTAGACTTTGGAACTATCGAGCTTATTCCGGTCACTCAACAATTGGATGAGATTGTGGTTTCGGCAGACAATTATACGAAAATGGACCGACAGGTGATATTCCCCCCTATAGGAATCGTAGAAAGGTCGTTCTCTGCCTTGGAGATGATTCACCAACTCATGCTGCCGGGATTAATCGTAAATGTGGGCGATCGTTCAATTTCGTCCATTAACGATCGGCCCGTACAATTACGCATTAATGATATTGAGGTGACAATAGATGAGATTACTGCCCTCGATCCACAAAAGATTAAAAAAGTGGAATATATCGATTTGCCAGGCATGCGCTATGGCAATGTCGGCACCGTGATAAATTTCGTTCTGAAACGAATAGAGTATGGATTATCCCTTGGAGGAAATGCTCAGATAGCTCTTACTTCACCTTATACGAACGACCAAGTTTTTCTAAAATACAACAACCGAAAGTCGGAGTTGGGCTTGAATTACCGTATCTCCTATTCGAAGTATAAAGACAGTTTTAAGGATGAGTACTTGAAGCTGTTTTTGCCGAATCAAAAACTTGTATTATCCAAAGAGGGAGTGAAAGAACCCATAAAATCGGAGAGACATGACCTATCTCTTTCTTACAATTGGCACAATGAGGAAAAGACTGTCTTTAACGTGGTTTTTCGGAATCAATTTAGCGTACCTGATCAAGTATCAAAACAAAATGTAATAGATGAATTAAACAAAATGAATTACACCTCTTTACTTCATACGAAAAACAGAAATTATACGCCATCAATTGATCTTTATTTTCAACAAGAACTCGGTAAGAATCAAACTTTTTTAACTAATGTGGTAGCGACGTATATTTCCTCTGATTATTTTCGAAACTATCAAGAAAATAATCAGAATGAATCCCTGTATAACTATTCATACAATACAGATGGAAAGAAACAAACTCTGCAAGCAGAAGCCATCTATGAGAACCGGTTCAGTCAAGCTATTGATTTCTCCGTCGGATTACGCTTTACGCAATCTCACACAGAGAATATTTATACCATGGAGGGAGCGGATGTTACCAATACGATGAATAATTCGGACGTGTATGGGTATGCCCAGTTGCAAGGTGCATTAAGCAAGTTCAGCTATCAAGTAGGGGCAGGCTTTTCTAGGATATATTTCAAGGAAGAGGATACCCATTTTTCGAAGTGGCAGTTTCGACCGATACTAACACTAGCCTATTCTTTCAAGGAGAATATCTCATTTAGGTATAACTTTTTTATGTTGCAATTTTTGCCTACTCTGAATTATATGAGTGATTTCAAGCAATGGCAAAACCCTTATGAATTGTTTGTCGGAAATCCAAATGTGGTTCCTGCTGAGACCTATGCCAACAATTTTACGTTCAATTTTCGTAAGGGTGCTTTCTCCTTCGCCCCTCGGTTGTTCTACCAGTACACTCGTAACCTCATAAATAATTCTATTTACCTGCGGGAAGACCAAGGCCATCATTATTTAGAGTATCATCCGGAGAATCAAAAGTTCCATCAGCATATCCAAGGGTATTTGTATGCAAATTGGGAGGTTGTGAGAGATCGATTGAATCTGTCTGCTTTTGGCGTACTGAACCGATATATAGACAAAGGAAACAATTTTGAGCAATCTTTGACCAATACATTTGGTGGCTTCCAATTGGAAGGAAATTATAAGGACTGGTCTTTATCTGCCTCTTATACGATCAAGTCAAAGATGCAGTCAGGTGAGACAGTTCTGATTTTTCCTGCTCGAGCAAACATCTCGCTCCGCTATCGACATAAATCCATACAATATGAGTTGAGCGTGCAAAATCTGTTCTTGCCAGATGGGACACCCCAAAAAGAGTTACTGAACTCAGCGTACGTTCAAAAGAGTACGGCTTCTTACGTAAGAAACGAGGGAAACCAGGTAAGGCTCAGTATTGCTTGGAACTTTGACCTAGGGCGTAAGTACAAGGGATCGCAGAAACAAATCTATAATTATGTGGATGAAGATGCAGGAATCGTAAAATGATTAGGATATACAGATAGATGAATATTTTTATTAAGATCAAAAACCATGAGGAATTTAACAGTAATCATACCCTTTTTGAATGAAGGTGCTGAAATATGCGAGACCGTTAAAAGCATTAGGGAAACAGCAAGAGATAATGTGGACATCCTGCTGATCAATGATGCCTCGACCGACTCTTTTGATTATGAGGAGATCGGAAGGGTATATAAGGTTAAGTACATGGTGAATAAAAAACGTTTAGGACCTGCTTTTTCTCGAGATTTAGGTATCGGAATGATAGAGACCGATTATTTTTTGACTGTAGATGGACATATGCGATTCTATGATAATGACTGGTGGAAAAGAATCGTAGAGGTGACAAGTGACAATCAACGAGCGGTGTATTGCGCTAATTGCAAGACGTTAGACTTGAATGGAAACTTTGTCGAAGGAAAACCGCATTTTGGCGCATATATCAATTTCCAAGACAAGAATAACATCTTAAATCCTACGTGGATGAGAAAAGATTTGCATCCCGAACGTGAGATTGTTGAAATACCCAGTGTATATGGTGCAACCTATTGTTCCTCAAAACGATATTGGCAGTATATAAGAGGCTATGAAGGATTGAAACAATATGGATTTGAGGAACCCTACATCAGTATCAAAGCTTGGATGGAAGGAGGAGGATGTTATCTTATCAAGGATACGGAGATTGGCCATATATTCAGAACTGGTTTCCCATACGAAATGGATCTAAACTATTTTGTCTATAATAAGTTACTTATACTAGAGACTTTATTTCCTTCAGATCTAAAGAATGATATATACAATATGCTAAGAGAGACCTGTGGCATCTATCTTAGGAATGCTACGGAGATCATGCTAGAGCATCGAAAAATGTTGGAAAATCTCATAAAGGAGTACTCTACGATTTTAAAATCGGGTTTCGACTCATTTCTTGAGATAAACAAAAAGTATGAATCTTTAGCTAATGAGGATAGGTTTTGATTATGGCTATTGAAAAAGTAATACATCAAATATGGGATGGTGATAATGTACCTTTCCAGTTGAGGATCCTTTCATGTACATGGAAAAGATTTAACCCAAATTGGGAATATCACCTTTGGAATAAAAAGGAGATGGTAGAATTGGTGGATTCTTATTTCCCAGAGTGGGCTAATCTTTATCATTCTTTACCTTTTAATATACAGAGATTGGATATGATTCGATACATGATTTTATATTGCCATGGTGGAGTTTATGTGGATTTAGATATTGAATGTTTTAAATCTATAGACCCTCTTGTAGAAAACAAGTCATTCTTTTTGGGAATGGAACCTCCTGAGCATTGGGTCTGTTTTAATGGATCAAAGCAGAGAGTGGTAGGAAACGCCTTTATGGGTTCATCTAATAATCATAAGGGCTGGTTACGCATCTTGTCTGATATAGATTTTACTGTTAAAAACAGGATCTATAGAGATGATATCGTATTGAATACTACTGGTCCATATATGTTATCTAGGCTTATTAATCAGTTAAGGGATGAATATGGTGCATCTACGCTTTCTTCTTATTTGGTTTCTCCCGTCTGTAAGGAGGATTTTCAAAACTATAGGAAAGGTGTTGGTTCTGATTTATTCTATGGAAAGATAAAGAATGCCTTTTGTGCGCATTATTTTTTCGGGGCTTGGGATAAGAAGCTGAGTGTTTATAAGAAAAATGACAATACGGATGGTACGGAATCTTTTATTTGATTTGGATCGAGACACGGTTATTAAAGCAACACATCAAGCATTGTTTAGGGTGGACTTAATCTCAAATGTCGGATTATACAATGGGAAAATGGGAATGATTATATTGTTCTTCCATTATAGTAACTATAGTGGAGAATCGGAGTATAATGAATTAGCGGAAGGGTTGCTTATGGATTTATTAGAGAATCTCTCGTATAAAGAATCTGTTGATTTAGCTACAGGTTTGGCTGGTGTAGCTTGGGGATTGGTGTATTTGTTGGAAAATGGTTTTCTACACAAAGATATAACCGAAACAATTTTACGTATTAATAGATATATCCTACGGCAAGACTTGCGTAGACTAGAGGATCTCTCATTTGATACAGGATTGCAAGGTCTAATTCATTACTACAATTATGGAAAGACTGTATTAAACGATAAAAACATCCCGTGGTTTGATGAGTTATTTGTTAGTGACCTAACTACTATGGTAGATTGTTTACCTATTGAATCTAATCTACTATTGGATCAAATCCTGTCAGGAAACAAGATCATCTGTTTTAACATTGTACGTAGTATCATAAAATAATTAGTTTTTAATGAATAAGATCATACATCAGATATGGATTGCAGACAGTGAGGACATGATGCCCTGTAATCTAAGGATACTTTCCAATACATGGAAAAAGTATAATCCTGATTGGGACTATCATCTTTGGTGTTCAGCTGAGGTTGAGAGCTTACTATTCTCTGATTTCTCTGATTTCTATCTGCTGTATAAATCTGTATTTACCCAACGGCAACGTTTAAACCTAGCTAAATACATGATATTGTATCTTCATGGAGGACTCTATGTTAATTTAGACACCGAATGTTTCCAATCAATATCGCCATTATTCAACGACTCTCAATTATTTTTCACTAACCAACCAAAAGGACATTGTGATTTGCTAAAGATACATCCTTTGCTGGGTAACTCATTTATAGGCTCTACCGCTAAAAATGTTTTTTGGATATTTCTGCTGTCTCAAATCGAAGAGTCTATTCATAACAAGACTTTCTTCTACGGTGAAAACAACCTAGGTGCTTTAAAGATTACAAGATACCTAGATTATATGAAAAATCATTTTACTGTATCTGTTTTTCCATCGAAGAAGGTAATGCCTGTCTCACAAGAAGAATTCAAACAGTATTCATTAGGTTTGAACACTGATATTTTTTACAAAAAAATAAAAGAAGCTTTCTGTGTGCATTATTTTTTCTTGTGAATTGTGAAATGAAGTAATAAGATGTGAATAAAAAAATGAACAAATTCCCTCATATCAAACAACCAGACTCCATGGAATGCGGTGCCACTTGCCTTCGTATGATCGCCAAGTTCCACGGCAAGGAGTATTCCGCCGAGACGATGCAAAAGCTTTGCGTTGTCTCTCGAGAAGGAGTTTCCTTGTTGGGTATGGTTGATGCCGCCGAGTATATAGGATTCCGTACGATATGTGGACGAATGACCCTGGGGAAGATGGTGGATCAACGCCCTTTCCCCTGTATCCTCCATTGGAACCAGGATCACTTCGTCGTACTCTATGACGCTAAAAAGAAACGGGATGGTGAATATGTTTTCTATATTGCCGATCCCGGCAAGAATCTATTACGGATCAATGAGGATGAGTTTCGTAATGCGTGGATCAGTACCCGTTCGAGAGGGGAGGAAAAAGGGATATTGATGGCCTTGCAGCCGACTCCCGCATTTTACGAACGGAAAGATGAACGGCATACGGGGAAAGATCCTTTCCGTTTCTTGTGGGGATACATGAAACCCTATAAACGTTTCTTTATCCAATTGTTGCTCGGACTGGCGCTAGGCAGCGTCTTGCAATTGATCTTCCCGTTTCTTACGCAAGCGATTGTGGATAAAGGGATAGCCGGAAAGAATTTGAATTTGATCTATCTGATCTTGGTGGGACAATTGATGCTGGTGCTGAGCCGTGCCTCCGTGGACTTTATCCGCCGTTGGATCTTATTGCATATTAGCGCTCGGGTGAATATCTCCTTGCTCTCCGATTTCTTGATTAAGTTGATGCGTTTGCCCATGTCGTTTTTCGATACGAAAATGACGGGAGACTTGTTGCAGCGTATCCACGACCATGAACGGGTGGAACGTTTTCTCACGGCGCAGACATTGACGGTGCTCTTCTCCGCTTTCAGTTTCATCGTGTTTGGGGGGGTATTGCTTTATTATAACCGATTGATATTTGGCATATTCGTGCTAGGTAGCGCCTTATATGCGATATGGGTGACGCTTTTCTTGAAGAAACGCCGGTTGCTGGATTATACCTATTTTGAGCAGCGGGCCCGAAACCAGTCGAAGACGATGCAGATGCTGAACGGCATGCAGGAGATCAAGCTCCAGCATTGTGAGCGCCGCCGCCGTTGGGAATGGGAGGATATACAAGCGGACTTGTTCCGGACGAACATCGAATCGATGCGGCTGCAACAGAGTCAGGAGGCCGGCAGTATCTTGATTAATGAGGTAAAGAATATCGTGATTACGGTGATTGCCGCTACGGCTGTGATCGGGGGGAGCCTGTCGTTGGGTATGATGTTGGCTATACAGTATATTATCGGGCAGTTGAACGCTCCGGTGGAACAGTTCGTGCAGTTTCTTTATAGTTGGCAAGACGTGAAGATTAGTCTGGAACGGATGAGCGAGATCCGCGACCGGGAGGAGGAGGAGACGGAAGAGCGCATGATAACGGGCTTTAACGGGAATAACCGGGATGTGGAGATCCGTAACGTGACGTTCCAGTATGAGGGCATCCATTCCCCGAAGGTGCTGGACCAAGTGAGCCTCCGTATCCCAAGCGGGAAGATCACGGCGATCGTGGGTACGAGTGGCAGTGGTAAGACTACGTTGATCAAATTATTGCTGGGCTATTATAACCCGGTCGTGGGGGATATCCGTGTGGGAGGCAATGACCTGCGTTCCTTTAGCTTGTCGTGGTGGCGCGACCAGTGCGGTGCTGTGATGCAGGACGGTTATCTGTTCTCCGAGTCCATCGCCCGCAATATAGCGGTTGATGACGGTGAGATAGACAAGGTCCGTTTGTTGTTGGCGGCCCGTATCGCGAATATAGAGGAGTTTATCGATCGTCTCCCCTTGAAATATAATACGGTTATCGGTTCGGATGGTCAAGGCGTAAGCCAAGGCCAGCGTCAACGGATCTTAATAGCCCGTGCGGTTTATAAGAACCCTTCTTATCTCTTTTTCGATGAGGCGACGAATTCGTTGGATGCGAATAATGAACGTGCTATAGTAGAGAATTTGACGGACTTTTACCGGGGTAAGACAGTCATAATCGTCGCCCATCGATTAAGTACCGTACGCAACGCCGATCAAATAGTCGTTCTTGACAAGGGCCGTATCGTGGAGGTAGGCACCCACGACGTGCTGATCGATCGCAAGGGTGCTTATTATAATTTAGTGAAGAATCAATTAGAGTTGGGGAGTTAAGGATATGTCAACATACAATGAGATGAAGAAAAAAGCGGAATCGGATCAAGACCGTATCGAGTTGCGTAGCGAGAAAGTCCGCAACATGATCGGCGAGATGCCTTCTTTTTTGATCCGGTGGGGGAATACGATCTTGGTGATCATATTCGTTCTGCTGGCCTTGATCGCTTGGCTTGTATATTTACGCCCCTAAGTTGTGTTGTAAGACCGTATTCTTAAGGACGTAAATATATGGTTTCTGGCCTTGATGTCTACCTTGTTGAACTTATCGTCGGCGGTGAGTTGATTACCTTTGCTCTCGAGTAATTCAATGATGCTCACTTTTTCACCCAGCAACACGGTGAGGAATCCTCGTAAGCCCACAAGATTATTCTCGTGAGCCTACGTGTATAATCCTATTATTTCGCGTAACCCACGGGATGATTAATCATTGGGATTTGGGAGTCGGATAGCTTCAACACTTTTTTCAAAGCATCAGCCTCCATGCTACCTCGGGGAACCGTAACCAAACCACATCCGGAACAGAACAAGGCGATGTTTTGAGAGACCAATCCTGCGTCTAACGCTCCAAAGCGCTCGCGCATTTGCGGTGTGCCCACGTTGCCGAACTTAGAAATATCAGAAACCATCAACAGGCAAACAGGGGCAGAGTTCACGGAGGTTTGCTTGCCACCGATTAACGGACGATGGTCACCTTCCGCTACCGGGTTTAGTTGGTGGGCCTTTGGATCATACAAATAAGCGCCCTCTTCCATAAGTACATAGACATCTATGTCTTGCTTGTTCAAGGCGGAAGCGGCGGTACGTTTTCCATCCTCCCGGTTGATACCGATAGCGGCCCACATCAAATCAGAAAGGTCTTGCTGGCTGAGCTTCTTGTTGGCGAACTCACGTTCAGAGTGACGATTGGCCAAGGCTTTCATCACCGAAGCGCCTCGGGTCTTGTCGGGGGCATTCAACTTAATGGCTTTTAAACTCTGGGCCTGCATACCGGCTAGACCTAACATCAAAGTGGCTAATACACAAAAAATAGTTCTCATAATGTTGTTATTTAGAAAATTAGATGTACAAAAATAATGATATATTTCTTTTTTTAGACTTTTTGTGAGAAATAATAGCCAACGAATGTTTATAATGTTTTTATTTGTACGAATAAATCGTAAACGCAGTGTTATGAGTGGAATATATTGTGTTTTGTAATAAGTGACGCATGTATGGGAGAAAAGTTGTTAACCTTATTTATGGTACTGTTCCTTGCGCTTCCGCTGTATGCGCAAATGGATAAAGCCGGTTCTTTTACGGTTAAAGGCCAGGTGCTGGATTCACTGACAAATGAATCCGTACCGTATGCCACATTGAGAATCGCTTTGGCAAGTACACCGGAGAAGCCAATCAAGCTGTTGGCGTGTGATATAGATGGGAAGTTCCAGACTCCGCTGAATAACATCGGAACGTATATTATCGTTATGCAATCTATCGGGAAGGCTCCGGCAGAGAAGGTATTCACCCTTTCGGATGAACGGAAAGTCATGGATCTCGGCGTGCTGTTTATGCAGGATAATAACCTGCGTTTGGAAGAGGTTACGGTCACGGCGCAGAAACCTTTGGTGAAAGCAGAGATCGACAGGATCATTTACTGTCTGGAGGATGATCCTGAGGCACAGACCAATAATACGCTTGAAATGCTTCGTAAGGTCCCGATGGTTACCGTGGACGGTGAGGATAAGATTGAGTTGAAGGGGTCTTCAAATTTTAAGGTTTACATGAACGGTAAGCCATCGAATTTGTTAAGCAATAATCCGTCGGTAGTGTTGAAAAGCATGCCGGCAAGCTCGGTGAAGAACATCGAGGTTATCACGGAGCCGGGTGTGAAGTATGATGCCGAGGGAATTGGGGGGATTATCAATATCATCATGGTGAAAAACACCTTGCAGGGTTATACGGGATCGGTAAGTTTGAACACCATCACCAATGGGCGTATCTTCGGGAGCGGCTACCTGTCGCTGAAAGCCGGCAAGTTCGGATTGTCTGCCAATTACAACTGTGACCGTGACAATACGCCTTGGAACGATGCTTCTTCCATGCGTGAGGATCTGAATAATAAGGAAGAACATTATCTGAATCAGGTGGGACGTAGTAAATCGAGAGCCCCTTATCATTTCGGGAATCTGGAAGGTAGTTATGAGATCGATTCGTTGAACTTATTGACTGTAGGGATTGGTCTGTACCTCGGAACCACGAGGAGCGTCTTGGAATATGCGGTGAAGATGCTGGATGCCGACCGGAACCCCGTTTATAGTTATAATCGTAATTCGGAATCGAGCCGCAAGTCCGGCTCAGCTGACATGAATGTGGATTATCAGCGTTCCACGCGCAAGAAAGACGAACTACTCACTCTCTCGTACCGTTTCAGTCGTTCCCCGAACGATAACGAGGATTATACGGAGTTGACGGATATTCGTAACTACGAGCCGTGGTTGGGCTATCCGCAAAATAATATCAATAAGGCATCGACGAACGAGCATACCGGGCAGTTTGACTATACTACACCTACTTGGAAAGATCAGAGCTTGGAGGCGGGCATAAAGTATATCTACCGTCAGAGCCGGAGTAATACGGATCGTAAGGCCTTCAACCAGACATCGCAAATGTGGGAGGAGGCGACTCCCGCAGATAGCCATTTCGATCATTCGCAACAGATCTATTCCGCCTATCTGGGATATACGATGAAATTTGGGAAATTCGGGGTGAAAGCTGGTGCGCGGGCAGAAGGGACTTCCTTGAAAGTGAGGTATGAGCTGGCACCGGATATGAATTTCGGGAACGATTACTTCGACGTGGTGCCAAGCGCTGTCGTATCGTACCAGCTTAGTATGAGCCAGCAGCTTCGTCTGGGATATAATATGCGTATCCAACGACCGGGTATCTGGTACCTGAATCCGTATGTGAGCAATGCGGATCCGCAGAACATCTCTTATGGTAACCCGAACTTGGATTCGGAGAAGAGTAACGGTGTGAACCTGAATTATAGTATATTCGCCCAAAAGTTCAGTTTCAATACAAGTATCTCTTATACATTTATAGATAACTCAATCGAGCGGTATACGTTTATCGATCCGGCGGATCCAGGAATTTTCCGGACTACTTACGGGAATATCGGGAAGAGGCAGACTACCGGCCTTTTTGTTTACGGTAGTTGGAATCCGATCCCCCTGTTCCGCGTTAACTTGAATGGAAGCTTGAGCTATACGGATTTGAGGAGCGAAAAGAATGACATGGCGAACAGTGGCTTTAGCGGGCGTGTCTTCGCCGGGGCTCAGTTTAACTTACCACTCGATATCCGGTTGAATCTGAATGGAGGCTTTATCTCTTCGGCGATACAGCTGCAAGGGAGGCGTTCGCCGTTGAATTTCGCTACAGTCTATGTGAGCAGGAATTTTTTGAAGAAGAAACTGTCCGTATCCCTCTATTTTTACGATATGTTTTGGAAACGCAGGAAAATGGAGGCTACGATCTACGACGATACTTTCCATAGGCAAGATATCAGCTATTCTCCGACGCGTACATTTGGTATAGGCATCTCCTATCGTTTCGGTAATTTGAAAGACGCTATCAAGAAGGTGAAACGTGGTATAAAGAACGATGATGTAAAGGCTTTGGAGAGCGGTTCATAAAGGATATAGATGAGGAAATATGCAACTTATCGGTATCAAAGCTCGTCTTTGTATGAAAATAAAGTTTTTTCAGACTTTTTGTGAGGAAAAAATGCTTACGAACGTATATTAATGTCTTTATTTGTACGAATCAATCGTAAACAGTGTGATTTAGTACAAAAAGTTGAGAGATAAGTATAGTATTATGTAATAGATGATGAACGTATGAAAGAAAAATTGTTTGCCTTATTTTGGGTACTGTTCCTTGCGCTTCCTCTGTATGCGCAGGCTGATAAAACCGGTTCCTATTCAATTAAGGGACAGGTGTTAGATTCGCTGAGTAACGAGTCCGTACCCTATGCGACGTTGAGAATTGCTTTTGCGAAGACCCCCGAGAAACCGGTCAAGCTTTTAGCGTGTGATGTGGATGGTAAGTTTCAGGCACCATTGAGTAGCGCCGGCAAATATATCATCTCTATGCAATCTATAGGAAAAGCTCCTGCCGAGAAAATATTTACGATCTCGGATAAACAGAGGAACTTGGATTTGGGTAAGTTATATATGCAGGAGGATAACCAGCGGCTGGGGGAAGTGACGGTTACGGCGCAGAAACCTTTGGTGAAGGCTGAGATTGATAAACTTACCTATAGCTTGGAAGATGACCCCGAGGCACAGACCAACAATACGTTGGATATGTTGCGCAAAGTGCCGATGGTAACCGTGGATGGAGATGACCAAATCCAATTGAAAGGTTCCACGAACTTCAAGATCTACATGAATGGTAAACCTTCTAACCTGTTGAGTAATAATCCTGCTGAGGTATTAAAGAGTATGCCGGCCAATTCCGTGAAAAACATAGAGGTGATCACAGACCCGGGCGCTAAGTATGACGCCGAGGGTATCGGTGGTATTATTAATATCATTACAACGAAAAATGCTCTACAAGGATATACTGGTACGGTTCGTGTGAACGGTAGTTCGTTGGGGCGTGTAGGCGGTGGTGGTTATGTATCTCTAAAAGCCGGAAAATTAGGACTTACCGCCAACTATAACTATAATCGGGAGCGGGACCCATGGAATGACGCTAACTCCGTACGGGAAGATTTGCAAAATGACGGGGAACACTTCTTGACACAAAATGGACGTAGAAAGAGCCGTGGACCGTTCCAATTCGGTTATTTGGAGGGAAGTTATGAGATCGACTCTTTGAATCTATTGACCGTTGGCGCGAACTTATTCCGTGGCGAGATGAAAAGTTTCTCGGAGTATAACGTGAATATGCAGGATATCAATCATAATCCGGTCTACAGTTATAACCGTAACTCGGAAACGACAGAGACATTTGGTTCTACGGACGTGAACGTGGATTACCAGCACTCTACCCATAAGAAAGATGAGTTGCTGACGGTCTCTTACCGTTTCAGCCATTCTCCGAATGATAGTAAGGATTATACGGAATTAGAGAATGTCGTGAATTACAATCCTTGGCTCGGCTATCCGCAAAATAATATCAATAAGGCTTCTACGAATGAGCACACCGGACAGGTGGATTATACGACTCCTACATGGAAGGACCAGACCTTGGAGGTTGGCGCGAAATACATATTCCGCCAGAGCCGGAGTAATACAGATCGTACCGCTTTCAACGATTCGCTGAATATATGGGAAGATGTTACTTCCAAGGATAGCCATTTCCGTCATACCCAACATATCTATTCCGCTTATCTGGGCTATTCGATGAAGTTTGATAAGTTTGGCGTGAAAGCGGGTGTCCGTGCGGAAGGAACTTCTTTGGATGTGAAATACGAGATGGCTCCCGATATGAATTTTGACACCCATTATTTCGACGTGGTGCCAAACGCTACGATCTCTTATCAACTGAGCATGGCGCAACAGCTTCGCTTGGGATATAATATGCGTATCCAGCGTCCGGGTATCTGGTATTTGAATCCTTATGTAAACAATGCGGATCCGCAGAATATATCCTTCGGTAACCCGAATCTGGACTCTGAGAAAAGTAATAATATTAACTTGAACTATAGTATGTTCGCCCAGAAATTCAGCATTAACGCGAGCGCTACTTATACGTTCGTGAATAATTCGATCGAGCAATATACCTTTATCGATCCGAAGAACCCGGGTATTTTCCAGACTACTTATGGTAATATAGGAAAGAAACAATCTACGGGCTTGTTCGTATACGCAAATTGGAACCCGGTTCCTTTGTTCCGTATTTATATGAATGGAGGTGTGGATTATACGGATTTGAAGAGCGATATGAATGATATGGCGAACAGTGGTTTCAGCGGACGTATATTCGCCGGTACGCAGTTTAATTTCCCGATGGATTTTCGCTTGAACTTGCATGGAGGATATTTCTCTCCTTGGATTCAGTTGCAGGGTAAACGTTCTCCATTCTATTTTACGGGAATCTCCGTAAATAAGGATTTCTTGAAGAAAAAGCTCTCGGTTCAGTTGTCTTTCCAGAACCCGTTCTGGAAACGAATGAAGATGGAAAACACTTCTTCAGACGATACGTTCTTCCGCCGTGAGACCAATTACCGAACGATGCGCATGTTACAAGTTAGCGTATCCTATCGTTTCGGTACCTTGAAAGATGCTATCAAGAAAGTAAAACGCGGTATCAATAACGATGATGTGAAGAGCGGCGGCTCTGGCGGCGGCGAGCAGCAGATGTAAGTACAGGATTGAACACGGAACACACAGCGATACACTGAGGTCTATAGTATCAGTCCGTGTGTTTCGTGTATTCCGTGTTCAATATAATAATTAAACTTTTTCTTTTGCCGTCTTCTATATACTTTCTATCTTTACGATCCGAAAAACAGTTGGAGAATGAAGAATAGACTATTTGTTAACAATAATACCATTATACTATTCCTTTTTATTATAGGTAGTTTCCTATTCATAGAGTTGAATTTTCGGTATTGGTATCGTTTTCTGGAGCAGTATATGATGTTTCAGACTACCGGTAGTTATTTCCAAGACCGATTGGCCGAACCGGGTGGATTGAATGAATATGTGACTGAGTTCTTATCGCTTGCGTTTATCCATCCTTATGGGGTTTCGGTAGTGATCGCTTTATTATTAGGACTGATCTCCGGCTGTTTTTTCCTTTACTTAAAAGCTTGTGGGGTGCGTGCCTCTATGTTGGCGGCTATTCTTCCCTCTTTTTTAATTTGGATCTATCCGCAGGAGTCAATCGCCTTGTTGACGATGCTCGCTTTCGTGCAGGTTCTTGCGTATTTGTATACTTCAATCAAGATTGATTGGCTTCGTTATCTCTTTGGCTTCTTGTTTTTGGGGGGCTCTTATTTTTTTGCGGCACCCGCTAATTTATTGTTGGCCTTATTGATCGCGGTTTATGAGTGTTGTGCTAAAGAGGATAAGGCTCGTTTTGGAGTAGCCATTATCGCTATCGCTTGGGGAGGTTTGCTACCGTTGATCGCCATGCGTACGGTTTATATTCTTCCGATGCGGGAAGCTTTTTTCAGCAAACATCTATGCCATCCCGAATATCCGATACCTAATTCTTTAGGATATATCATGCTTGCGTATCCTTTGATCGCTTTCATTCTTTATTATGTAAGGAGCCGGGTTTTCATCCGTAAGGAATCTTGGAAACGAATCGTTTCTTACGTTTTTCTTTTGATAGCGATGGTCGCCGGGATTCTCTATAAGAAAGATCCGATGGAGCAGGCCTATCGGTATGATTACTATGCACGGCTGGGAGAATGGCAGAAGATTGTCTCGCACGCTCGTGCGCATTCTGTGCGGGATATGGATGCCTTGATTTATCTGAATTTGGCTTTGTCGAAAACCGGACGTTTTACTTCCGATTTGATGCGTTTCCCCCAGATCGGTGAGGGTGGTTTTATTCCGCACGATCCGAAAAGCCGGATGGGATTGATCGAGGCGAGTGAGGTGGCTTGGCAAGTCGGGCAAGTGAACGCCGCCCAACGTTTCGCCTTTGTGGGGGTATTAAGTTCACAACGTTGCGTGCAACCTCGTTTGATGAAGCGTTTGGTGGAGACTTATCTGGTAACCGGCGAATATCGTGCGGCGGAGAAATATATCAAGATACTGGAATCGAACCCGCATTACCGGGATTGGGCAACCGCTCAACGTCCATTATTGGACTCCGTGGCTTGTGCGTCAGAAGATTGGATAGCGGCAAAACGGGCGATGCTTCCGATTACCGATAATCCTTTGGACCTGACCTTGATCTTTCCGAACGCATTGGCTTTTTTGATCGACGATCATGCCGATAACCGTCCGGCTTTCGAATATGGGATGGGATATCTTTTGGTTTATAAGGATTTGATGACTTTTATGCATTATATGGAATTGATGAAAGAACGGGGTGAGGCATTCCCGGTGCTTTATCAAGAAGCTATTTGCTTGTTCTTCGCGGCCGTACAGAAAGATCCGGAGGCGTTCCGGAGCTTCCCGATCAGTCAGGAGGTGCAGAATCGCTTCCTGCAATTCATGAAAGTGGCACGCTCTATGCCGCCGGCAGCCTTGAAGCAACAGTTTGGTGATACCTATTATTATTACGCTCAATTTATCCCGACTCCTAAACGACAATAATACATGGATAATACAAAGAAAAGAAAGATCGTCCGAAATTTTGTGATCGGATATCTAATAATACAAGTTCTCACTATAGTCGTATATTTAGGCTTTTGGTCCTTGCATCCGGAAGGCATTACGAATGTCACGAACGAACGTATGTCCCCGCCTCCTATTTTTCCGGATTATAAAGGGACGACTATACCTTATAATATAGCTCCGTTGAATTTCCGGATAAATGTACCAGCGGATGAATGCTATGCGAAAATAGAAGGTAGTGAGTCGGAAGTATTTGAATATCATGGGACAAATACGATCCGTTTTAAGATGAAGGATTGGATTCGCTTGACACGTGCGAACCGTGGAAAAGCCTTTTTTGTTACGATCGCCACGAAGATAGGTGATGAGTGGACTAAATGGGCACCATTCTCTGTCTATATCAGTGATCAAGCGATCGACTCTCATTTAGTATACCGTTTGATAGAGCCGGGATACGAGAAATGGCATATTGTGGGTATTTATCAGCGGAATTTGGAGTCGTTTGACGAACAGCCGATTATCCGTAACGATATGACCGGCTATAATTGTATGAACTGCCATTCGTTCTGTATGGGAGATCCGGGGCAGATGATGTTCCATATGCGTGCGGCGAATGGGGGAACTTATATTGTCCAAGACAAGAAAATCAGTAAATTGAATACGAAAACGAATGGGACGATCAGTAATATGACGTATCCTTTCTGGCATCCTTCCGGGCGCTATATCACCACATCGGTAAATGATATCAAACAGTTTTTCCATTCCGTGAAAGAGAAAAAGATGGAAGTGTTCGACTTGGAGTCCGATGTGGTGGTGTATGACGTGAAAAACAAAGAAATCCTTTCGAAAGCCTCATTGATCACAAAAGATGCATTCGAGACTTTCCCTGCGTTCTCTCCGGATGGTAAATGGCTTTATTTCTGTACGGCCCCGGCCCAGAAGATGCCGGAGAATTATGATAAGGTACGTTATAATCTCTGCCGTGTCGCGTTCGATCCGGATCGTGGCGAGATCAGCTTCCCGATCGATACGTTGGTACATGCGGATAGCTTGAGCTATACATTTCCCCGTATCTCTCCCGATGGGCGTTTCCTGATGTACACGGAAACCGCTTATGGGCAGTTCCCTATTTGGCACCCGGATGCGGAGATCCGGATGATGGATTTGGAGAATCGGACAGCGATGGATATGTCTGCGTTGAATAGCCCGGATACGGATAGCTATCATTCTTGGAGTAGTAATAGTGATTGGGTCGTATTTAGTAGCCGCCGGGATAACGGTTTATATACTTTACCTTATATTTGTTATATAGGGAAAGACGGTAAGCCTTCGAAACCGTTCTTATTGCCTCAAGAAGATCCGGATAAGTATGACTATCAGTTGTATTCCTACAATATTCCGGAATTGACGAAAGGCGCCGTAGAGGTCAGCCCCTATGAGATCCAGCAAGTAGCCGAGAAAAATAAACCGGAGCAGGTTCGGTTTAAATGACCGGATCTATTTATATTCGCGTATAAATAAGAGATAAGATGACAAAAGATATTATAGCCGAATCTGTACAAAATGATTTACGGTATTTGCAATTGTTGGCACGGAGTTTCCCGACGATCGCGGATGCCAGTACGGAGATCATTAATCTGGAAGCGATCTTGAACCTACCGAAGGGTACGGAGCACTTCTTGAGTGATTTACATGGCGAGGATCAAGCCTTTAGCCATGTGCTGAGAAACGCTTCCGGTGCCGTAAAGCGCAAGGTGAACGAGATTTTCAGTAATACGCTCCGGGAATCCGAGAAGAAGGAGCTTTGTTCCTTGATTTATTATCCGGAGGATAAGCTGGAACTGATCAAGAGCCAAGAGCAAGATCTGGAAGATTGGTATCAAGTGACCTTGAATCAATTGGTACGTGTTTGCCGGAACGTGTCCTCCAAATACACCCGTTCGAAAGTACGTAAGGCTTTACCCAAGGAGTTCTCCTATATTATTCAGGAGTTATTGCACGAGTCTTCCGTAGAGCCGAATAAATCCGCTTATGTGGATCAGATTATTTGTACGATCATCTCCACAGGACGTGCGGACGATTTCATTATCGCTATGTGTAACTTGATCCAACGGTTGACAATCGACCTGTTACATATCATCGGCGATATTTACGATCGGGGTCCGGGTGCTCATCTGATCATGGATATCCTTTGCGATTACCATAATTTCGATGTTCAATGGGGTAATCATGATATCTTATGGATGGGAGCCGCTTCCGGTAATTTGGTAAGTATCGCCAACGTGATTCGTATGTGTTTACGCTTTGGTAATATGGCTACCTTAGAAGATGGATATGGCATCAATCTTTTGCCGTTGGCCACTTTCGCGATGGAGGCGTACGGGGATGATCCTTGTGCGTTATTCATGCCGAAAACAAAGTTCGCCGATAATGCAATGGATGAGAAGACCACCCGTTTGATCGCCCAGATGCACAAGGCGATCACCATCATCCAGTTCAAGCTGGAGGGTGAGATCATCCGCCGTCGTCCGGAGTTTGAGATGGATGACCGGATGTTGTTGCACCATATCGATCTGAAGCGGGGAGTGGTTCATATTGATGGAAAGGATTATACGCTTAAAGATACTAACTGGCCTACTTTAGACCCGAAAGATCCGTATCGTCTTTCTATTGAGGAGGAGGATTTGATCCGAAAGATCTTGCATTCTTTTGAGAGCAGCGAGAAGATGAAAAAGCATATGCGTTGTTTCTTCCGGCATGGGGGAATGTATCAGGTTTGTAATTCCAATTTACTGTTTCATGCCTCTATCCCGATGAATCCGGATGGGACGTTTAAGTCAGTACGTATCTTGGGGCAGGATTATAAGGGCCGTGCTTTGTTGGACCGTGTAGACCAACTGATCCGTACGGCTTATTTCAAGACCGGGGAGCAGGAAGAAGTGGAATATGCGCATGATTATATCTGGTATCTTTGGGGCGGCAAGGACTCTCCGTTATTCGATAAAAGCAAGATGGCTACTTTCGAGCGTGCCTTTATCGAAGAGGCCGAGACTCATAAGGAGGAAAAAGGCGCTTATTATACGTTACGAGAGCAAGAGGAAATTTGTGATAAGATATTGGATGAGTTTGGGGTGACCGGTATGCATCGGCATATCATCAACGGACATGTCCCTGTCCGTTCCAATCAAGGTGAGAATCCTATCAAGGCGAATGGCAAGATGCTGGTAATCGATGGCGGTTTCTCCCGTCCGTATCATTTGGAAACCGGTATCGCGGGCTATACATTAGTATATCACTCCCGTGGTTTCCAGCTTGTGCAACACGAACCCTTCGAATCCCGGGCGAAAGCGATCGAGGAAGGCTTGGATATCAAATCCACTACGATCGTGGTAGAATTAAGCTCCCATCGCCAGATGGTGAAAGATACGGATAAGGGTGCGGATCTTCAAAGCCAGATCAAGGACTTGGAGAAACTGCTTTATGCGTATCGGAATGGGTTGATAAAGGAGAAGGAGAGGATGGAAAGATAGATTCCTTACGATTTTTCTTGCTAAATATAAGATGAAAGAGGCCTGAGCTTATCAGACCTCTTTTCTTTTTAGGAATTTAGACATAGTTTGACGTGTTGTTTCAGTTTAACGATAGTCCATCTAGAACTATTGCCTAGAACGACATTTTTCCTATTTTGTTGATTCATGATAAGTTCGCTATTGTTCTTGTAGAAAATAAGGATATGGTATCATTGAAGTATGCTTGGTTGCATCTGAGTATCACATGTTGAACACCTAAACAAATCAATTGATTTAATGAAACATGCAGAATTGCGGTAATGTTTTTTATATAAACATGGCTTATTTTAAAAAAATAAGTTATATTTGCCTCGAAAATTCTCAATTGTGTTTGTGAATTCAATGATTGTTAACCTAAAAATTAAGTAATTATGCAACGAAAGAAAACTTTTGATTCTTTCAGACGCTGTAAGGTAGCGATACTTTCAGTGTTGATGTCTCTTTGCATGACAGCGGCCTTTGCCCAATCTGGCGCTGTTAAAGGAAAAGTTCTAGATGAACTTGGTGAACCCATCATCGGTGCGAACATCGTGGAAAAGGGTACTACCAATGGTACGATTACCGATATTGACGGTAATTACACGCTTACGCTTAACGACTTGAAAAAAGCCGTTCTTCAATTTTCATTTATTGGTTATAACACTTTAGAGGAAGGGGTTAAAGGACGTAAGACTGTTGAAGTTAAATTGGCTCCTTCTGTGGTAAACTTAGGCGAGGTTGTCGCTATCGGTTACGGTACGCAGACTCGTAAGGAAATTACAGGATCTGTAGCAAATGTTTCGGAGGAGAATTTTAATAAAGGTATTACTCGTGATGCGTCCGATTTGTTGCAAGGTAAGGTAGCCGGTTTGACGATTACATCTGGCTCGGGCGACGTGACCCGTAGCTCCCAAATCCGTTTACGTGGTACATCAACCTTGCAGAATGACCAAGGCCCAATGATCGTGATCGATGGTGTTCCGGGTGGTGATATGTCCACTGTATCTCCTACGGATATCGAGTCTATCTCCGTATTGAAGGATGCCTCTTCTGCGGCAATCTACGGTTCTCGTGCGGCCGGTGGTGTTATTTTGATTACGACTAAGAGAGGCTCCGGATCTAAAACACAGATCAACTATGATGGTTATGTGACCATGGATATGGTAGCTAACAAACCTGATATGTTAAATGCTTCTGAATGGAAAGCGCTAAATAAAGAGCTAGGTAAGGATATAAGTGTATTCGATGGCTATAATAATGACACTGATTGGTTTGATGAAGTTCTTCGTACAGGAGTTTCGCAAAATCATTCTATTTCAATGTCCGGTGGAGGTTCAAAGAATAATTATCGTGCGTCTTATACTTATTTGGATCGTACTGGTATTGTTCGTGATAACTGGATGAAACGCCATAGTTTCCGTTTCCAGTTCCAACAACGCGCTATTAATGACCGTTTGCGTATTGGTTTAACCGGTGCTGCAACATTGACAGACATGCAAATGCCGTTCCAAACAAACTTTATTTACGCATATAATATGTCTCCAGTTTTGGCTCCGTTTAATGAAGATGGTTCTTACTTTATTCGTAATGATGGTTATGATCAAGGTAACCCTGTACAGAACCAGGATCAGAACTATAAAAAGAATAGTAATGTGTATTTTTATGGTCAGGGAGATCTTCAGTTTGATATTATTGATGGATTGAATGTTAAGGCTAATTTATATAAAAGTCGTTTCTCTAATGATTATAGTGAATGGCAGGATCCTGCTAACCGTATTGGTGTTGATGCTGGTAATGGTTTGGCTATTCGGCGTTCAAGAGCATGGAACCGCGAATTAATGGAGTGGACTTTGAATTATAATAAAGCTTTTGGTTCGGAAGAACAACATAAAATTGATGCGATTATAGGTTATTCATGGGAGGATAATCAGTACTCTAGTCATGAGGCAAAGGTCTTAGACTTCGCTGTTAGTTCAATGGGTGCTAATAATTTGCAAACAGGCAATAAATTGGATGTAGGTAATGTAAAGTCTGATAAAAATGATTATAAATTGATCTCTACGTTTGCTCGTGCCCATTATAGTTATAAAGAGCGTTATATGATTACAGCGACAGTTCGCCGAGATGGCTCCTCTAAGTTTGGAGCTAATAACAAATGGGGTACATTCCCTTCAGTTTCCGCAGCTTGGGGTATTTCAGAGGAAGCTTTTATGCAAGATGTTAATTGGCTTACGGATTTGAAATTACGTGCAGGTTATGGTATAACAGGAAATCAAGATGGCTTACAACCTTATAAATCAATTGAGCTTTACGAGGCAAAAGGTACATACTATAGTGATGGCTCTCAATTGACCGCATTTAGGGTTTCACAGAACGCTAATCCTGACTTGAAATGGGAGTCTACTGCGATGTTTAATGTTGGTATCGATTTTCAATTATTTAATGGACGTCTTGGTGGTACGATAGAATACTATGACAAGAAAACTTCTGATATGTTGTATCGTTATAAAGTACCTACTCCAACGTACGTATATAGTACAATTCAAGCGAATGTGGGTGACATGAGCAATAAGGGTATTGAAGTTATGTTGAATTTGGATGTTATTCGTAATAAGACTTTCAATTGGAATACTTCTATTAATCTATCTCATAACAAGAACAAGATCACGAAGCTGTCTAATGACTTGTATTCAACAAGCCGTATTTATACAGGAGATCCTTGGATCAGAGGTGCTTCGGGTGTGACTTCGCATGTAATTGAAGAAGGTCGCCCGGTAGGTCAGTTCTTTATGCTGAAATGTGATGGTATTGATGAGAATGGTAAGTATATCATCGAAGATATCAATGGTGATGGACAGATAACGGATGATGACCGTACATATGTAGGTGACGCTCAACCTGATTTGACATTCGGATGGAATAACTCGTTCTCATGGAAAAATTGGGATGCTAGTTTCTTTATACGTGGAACAATCGGTAATAAGGTTTTGGATAATCCACGTGCAGCCTATGCGAATAATACTTATTTGAGCGGTGCAAATGCGATGAATGATGAACTTACTTATAAATTGCGTGAGAACTCTCGTGTATGTTCTTATTATGTAGAAAATGGCTCATTCGCTCGTTTGGATAATATGTCTATCGGATACACATTTAATACTAAAAAGATTGACTGGTTAGACAAAGCACGTATTTATGTTGCCGCCCAGAATTTATTCGTGATTACAGGTTACAAAGGATTGGATCCTGAGGTAGAACTGTTCCGTGGTCAGGCAAGTGATGATGATGCAGGCTTGTCTCCGGGTATTGAACCTCGTGATTACATGCCGAAATCTCGCTCATTTACATTTGGTGTTAACTTAACATTCTAATAAAAATAAGGAAAATATATTATGAAACGAAAAACTATATTATCATTTCTTACTGGTGCGGCTTTACTATGTTCTATGCCGTCCTGTATGAATTTGGACGAGGAAGTATACGATAAACTACCTGCTGAAAATTTTGGCAATACAACTACTGAAATTAACGCCTTGGTTGGTACGGTTTATAATACGTTAAAAAAATATTCCGGAGACTATATGATCCTCGCAGAAAATTCTGGTTCGTCAACAGTGAACGTAACTCGTAATGGAGGTGACTGGTATGATGGGGGACAGTACCGTGAAGTTTATATGCATACATGGACTGCGAATACTAGTTGTGTAAAAAGTTGTTGGAGTATAGGTTCGGAATGTATTGGTACGTGTAATGCGACAATCGAGGTTTTGAAAAATTCAACTTTATTGAGTGATGCGGAGAAAACATCTAAAGTTGCGGAAATTCGTGGGGTCCGGGCTTTCTGGATTTATTCAATGATGGATTTCTTTGGAAATATTCCATTGGTTGTTGATTATAATGATAAGGAATTACCAACTTGCAAATCTCGTCAAGAGGTATTTGATTGGCTGATAACAGAGTTGAATGCTTTAGCTACAGAAGCTCCTGATTACGATACAAAAAAATATGGAACTTTTACTAAAGGGACAGCTTATACGATTTTAGCTAAGATGTACCAAAATGCGGAGGCTTGGGGTGTTAATATCTCCGAGAATGCTAACAGTAAAGTTATAGAATACTGCGATAAGGTAATGGCAATGCCATACATATTGGAGCCTAATTGGAAAACAAACTTTGATCCCAATAATAATACTTCTAAAGAAGCTATCTTTGCGGCGTCTTATTCAAGTACAGATACAGAGGATCAAAATGTTCTTTATAGACGTACGTTGCATTATAAGCAAGGTTTGGCTCTAGGAGCTAGTATTAGTGTTTGGAATGGCATTTGTGCTCAGCCAGACTATGTTAAATTATTCAATGAGGATGATCCTCGTTATGAAGGTACTTATTTAATCGGCCAACAGTATGATATCTCAACCGGGGAAAAAATTATTACAGACGAGAATCGCCCGCTGGATTATACTGTAGATATTAGTATTATTCCGGGTTCTGAATTGGATGGAACTAAGTGGGGAGCTGTTTATCAAGACCAAGGAGCTCGTTGTCAAAAATGGACGTATGAGAAATCTTTATCTACGGCAATGGAGAACGATTTCCATCTATTTCGTTTAGCGGATATTTATTTAATGAAAGCAGAAGCTTTGCTTCGTAGTGGAGGTAGTGTTGCTGAAGCGACAAATTTAGTCAATGCTATTCGTGAACGTGCTTATGGAAATAACACCCATAATTATTCAACCATAACGTTGAAGGAGGTCCAATTGGAGCGCCGTTTAGAGTTGGCTTGGGAAGGTTTTTCTCGTCAGGATGATATTCGTTTTGGCTGTTTTACTAAAGGAATGTGGACTGAATCCAATTGTGAAAGAAAAACAGATGATTATTTAAAAATATTCCCTGTTTCTCAAGACGCATGGCAAACCAATCCAAACTTGGTTCAGAATCCGGGTTATGCAAGTTTCTAAACAGGAATCTTAGATGAGGCGTAAGCTTCATCTAAGATCATTAAAATTAAATATTATGAAAAAGGTAATTTATTTTGCGTTAGCTTCCTTCGCTTGTACGTTAGTTGCGTTTGCAGTAAAACCAGTTGATCCTGTTGTTAATATAGTAGATGAGGCTCGTGTGATTTACAATGTGGAAGGTTGGTATGAGGCGTCTACCGGATCTTCTACTTTCTCAATTGGAAGTAATTTGCATATTCCTGCAGGAACAACGGCGATTTCTGTTTATATTACTTCTCCAGTACTTACCTCCTATACATTTACATCAACTATTAAGGACTTGATTATAGGTTCTTCAAATAATCATGTAACCTTGAATTGCGCAGGTACAGGATTTAGTAGTATAATTGGAACGAGTATTGATGTAAGTGGCTATTGTCCGGCAACAGGGCAGAATGAGACTTTTCATATAGCCTTTTTGCCCTCTTTTTGATATTAGTAAATTAGATGCATAAATAAGAGGTTGTCTCATAAAAGTGAACCCGATAGATTGGGGGTTAAATTAAACATTCTATATTTTTAATGGGCTCGGTATTCTATCGGGCTCATTTTTATACTAGTTGATATATTTCTTCAAGTTCTTGTGTCCGTGTTGCGATTTGTTATGCTCTTTTAAAGAAGCTAGCTTTATTTTGACTGACTATACCTACATTTTCTGGTTCTTCTTTAATTTAGTAGAAGAGCTAGTTGAGTCGTAAAATGTGTTTGTGAAATATGTCTGGTATACAGTTGATTAAGTCACTCGTAAAAGGCTTTCCAAGTGATTAGTTATTCACTTCCCAAGCCGTAAGCTAACGGCTAGGTATAGCCGTTAGTTATTCACTCGACAAGCCGTTAGTTATTCACTTCAATAGCCAAAAATAGTGTGCTTCTCAACGACCAAAGCATCTCCTTTTGAGAGAATGGAACTGTAAGCAAAATATTGAAATGAATGACTTGATCGAGTTTTATCGAACCAAAACAACAGACAGACGCATTCGTTTGTGAACTAAACTTGAATAAATACATTTGCAAACATTGTGGTTGCTCTTTTTTCTAAATATTAGTGCTTATTGCAAGGAATAGACTAACTTTGCCTACAACAAGTATAAAAGTTATCCAGTATATGAGTCAAGTGAAAGGAATTCCTTACGGAATATCAGATTTCAATCGAATAAGGAATGGTAATTTCTATTTCGTGGATAAAACGATGTACCTTCCGCTTATCGAGAAGATGCCTAGCTATCTTTTCCTGATCCGTCCGAGACGGTTCGGCAAGAGCGTATTCCTTAGCATGATGCGTACGTATTATGATATATTGCGTCAGGATGATTTTGATGCATATTTTGGAGATCTCTGGATTGGTACGCATCCAACCGGTGAAAGGAATAAGTATCAGGTACTTTATTTCGATTTCTCTAAAGCGGGCTGTTCGATGCCGGGAGCGGACTTGATGACAAGTTTCAATGATTATTGCAGCTTAATCATTAATCAGTTCGCGCATGTGTACGCTGCTTTTTATGACGCGGATTTTAAGGAGACCGTCAAAAATATTGAAAGTGCCAAGTCTAAATTGGCTTACATAGAAATAAAAGCGAAGGAAAAGGGATATCCATTGTATCTCATTATAGATGAGTACGACAACTTTACCAATGTGATTTTGAGTGAGCATGGGCAGCAAATGTTTCATGACTTGACTCACGCCAGTGGTTTCTACCGGGAGTATTTCAAGCAATTCAAGGGAATGTTTGACCGTATATTCATGATGGGGGTAAGCCCTGTGACGTTGGATGATTTGTCGAGTGGATATAATATAGATTGGAATATCTCGGTAGATCCTCGTTTTAATGCTATGATGGGCTTTGACGAAACAGAAGTTCGTGAGATGTTTCATTATTATCAGCAAAACGATATGCTCAATGGGGACGTTGAGGCAATGATTGCGGAGATGAAGCCTTGGTATGACAATTACTGTTTCGCAAGAAAGAGCTTGGATGACGATCGGGTTTTCAATTGTGATATGACTTTATATTATTTACGTTGGCAAGTTGATTTTCATCGTGCCCCAGAAGAAATGGTCGATAAGAATATCCGAACGGACTATAGTAAGCTGAAGATGCTGGCACGTATTGATCGCGACTCCGTACAAGAGGGAGATCGTATGAGTACCATCGAAAAGATTGCTGCGGAGGGAGATATCTTCGTGGATTTGCATACTTCTTTCCCCGCTGAGCGAATAACGGATATAGATAATTTCCGTAGTCTACTTTATTATTATGGTTTGCTTACGATGTGTGGTACACGGGGAGATTTGATTAAAATGAGTATACCGAATAATTGTGTACGAGAGCAATATTTCGGTTTTCTTCGTGACTATTACCAAAAATATAGTTCTATTGATTTGCATTATTTGAATGTGATGTTGACCGACATGGCTTACGATGGCCGTTGGAAGCCTTTCTTTGAGAGCGTAGCTCAGGCGTATCGTGAAAATTCAGCCGTGCGTGACGCGATGGAAGGCGAGCGGAACCTGCAAGGTTTTCTGAAAGCCTATCTTGCTCTTGCCTCCTATTATTTGGTGGAGCCGGAACTGGAAATGAACTATGGGTATTGTGACTTTTTCCTTTTACCCGATAAGAAGCGCTATCCGGACGTGAAGCATAGCTATATCTTGGAATTGAAATATGCGACTCGTACGGCAACTGATGCCGAACTGGAGGTTCAAGCGTTGGAGGGACGAAACCAATTACTGCAGTATAGCGAAGATAAGATAGTACGCTGTTTGTCGGAAGGAACAACTCTGCATCGTTTGTTGTTGCAATTCCGTGGGTGGGACTTAGTACGTTGCGAGGAAGTATAACATAACTCCGCTTTTTTGTATACCTTCGCGCCATGAACAAACAAGCACTGCTTTTTTATCCGTTGTTGGGGGTGGTTCTTTTGGTGCTCTTTGTGGGAGGGCTGGCGTATGGGGCCGTACCGATTCCTTTGGATCACGTGATGGATATTTTACTGGGGAAGGGATCTGATAAGATCGCATGGCAGAATATCGTGTTGCAATCTCGTTTACCACAGGCGATAACCGCACTGTTGGCGGGGGCTTCACTGGCTACGAGTGGGCTGTTGTTGCAAACCTTATTCCGGAATCCGTTGGCCGGACCCTCTATATTAGGTATCAGTGATGGGGCTAATCTGGGAGTGGCCGCTATCATGTTGTATTTTGGAGGTACGCTGGGGCAGTTTACGGATTGGCCGATCAGCGGATATATGGCGGTGATTCTTGCTGCGTTCGTAGGGGCTTGCGTGATCTTGGGATTGATTATCTATTTCTCTGCGAAGGTGAAGAACAATGTCATGCTCTTGATTATCGGTATAATGATCGGCTATCTGGCCTCGTCGGTTATCTCTATACTGAACTATTATTCCTCGACAGATAGGGTACATGCTTTCGTGATGTGGGGACTGGGCAATTTCTCGGGGGTATCCTTGGAACAATTGCCTTTCTTCGGGACTTGCGCATTGATCGGGTTGCTGTTGGCTGTCTTGCTGATAAAGCCTCTGAATGCCTTGTTGCTGGGAGAGATGTATGCCGCTAATCTGGGCATACGGATCAAGCGGGCACGAATAGCCATCCTTTTATGTACGGGGATATTGACCGCTACGACTACCGCTTTCTGCGGACCGATCTCTTTTATCGGATTAGCGGTTCCGCATATCTCACGGCTGATGCTTGGTTCTTCCAATCATAAGATATTGGTGCCGATAACGATGTTGACGGGCTCCTGTATCGCCTTGCTTTGTAATTTATTGATGGTCGTACCGGGAAGCAACACGATTTTACCCTTGAATGCGGTGACACCTATGCTGGGTGCGCCGGTTATTATCTATGTAATCGTAAACCGGAAGAATATTCAATATTTTAATTAGTGGTTATGGAAAGGATTCCAGTTATAAGGACAAGAAATCTGAGTATTGGATATGTTTTGAAAGGTGGACACCTAAAGTTGGTGCATGATGCCCTCGACTTGAATTTATATCCGGGCGAGGTGACTTGCCTTCTCGGGTTGAATGGTGCGGGAAAGTCTACCTTATTGCGTACGCTGTGCGGCTTCCAGCCCTCTCTGGGGGGCGAGATCGAATTGAAAGGAAAGCCGTTGGCCTCTTACTCGCAAGGTGATTTTTCCCGGATGGTAGGTGTTGTTCTCACGGAGAAGACAAATGCCGGTGGAATAACAGTTTACGAGTTGGTCTCTTTAGGAAGACATCCCTATACCGGCTTTTTCGGACAATTAAGGCAGGAAGATCGTAGGATTATCGAGGAATCGCTTGCTGCCGCCGGTATCGCTCATAAGGCTTATAATTATGTGTCGGAACTTAGTGATGGCGAGCGTCAGAAAGCCATGATCGCCAAAGCGCTGGCACAGCAATGCCCCATCATATTGTTGGATGAGCCGACGGCCTTTTTAGATGTGACAAGTCGGATAGAGACTATGGTCTTGTTACATACTTTAGCGGTAGAGCAACAAAAAGCGATTCTGCTATCGACGCATGATCTTGATTTGGCGATCCAGCTGGGAGACTGTCTATGGTTACAGGAGAAAAGTCGCCCAATGGCATGTGGAACGCCGGAGGACTTGATTATGGGAGGAGCTTTCGAGACTTTCTTTAGCAAGGAAGGAATCGTGTTTGATCCGAATACCGGGAAATTGAATACGGCAGCTCCAACAAAGCTTATTGGGGTTGAGGGGGATTTTATGACTTCTTATTGGGTTGGGAATGCCTTGATCCGGAATGGCTTTAAGCCCTCGTCGGTTAGCGAGGATTATATAAGTGTTTATTGTAATGCTCCGGATAGCCTGCGTATTCAGTTCCCTGCGGAAGAGGGCACGAGAATCGTAGGAAGTGTGGCAGAGATGATCTCAATCATAATTCATAAATCATAAGTTATATATGTCAAATGAGATTACATGGCGGCTGGAAAATGAGAATATAGGCCGTTTGTTGGTACATTACGCGATTCCCGCCGTTATCGGGACCATGGTTAATGCTCTTTATAATATCGTAGATCGTATATTTATCGGACAAGGAGTGGGTGCGCTAGCTATCTCCGGATTGACTTTGACTTTCCCGATACTACTCTTTATGCAGGCATTTGGAATGTTGATCGGTGCGGGAGCCGCTACAAGGGTCTCCATTCATCTAGGCCGTAAGGCGAATGATCTGGCAGATAACGTATTAGGAAACGCTTTCACTTTGACATTCATTATCGGAGCCTTGACGATTATCCCCAGTATGATTTTCTTGGATGATTTGTTAACGTGGTTCGGAGGAAGCGAGCAGACGATACCTTATGCGAAAGACTATTTATATATCGCTATCCCGGGTAATTTGCTGGCTACATTAAGCTTTAGCTTTAATGCCGTGATGCGTGCTTCCGGATATCCGAAAAAGGCGATGTTCACGATGATGATCGGTGCCGTATTGAACGTGATCCTAGACCCGATCTTTATCTTCTGGCTGGATATGGGGATACAGGGTGCCGCTATCGCTACGGTGATCTCCATGGCCGCCGGTGCCGCTTTCGTGATGAGTCATTTTATCAGCAAGGATAGTATCGTACGTTTCCATACGAAATATTTCCGGTTGAAAGGTTCCATTATTTGGAATATATTTACGATCGGCATGTCTCCATTTTCCATGCAGCTGGCGGGCAGTGTGGTTGTGGTGATCATGAACCATGCGTTGAAAGAGAATGGAGGCGATTTGGCGATTGGTGCCAGCGGTATTATTTCCAGTATCGCCATGCTGCTGGTTATGTTGATTATCGGTATCGCCCAAGGGATGCAACCGATTGTCGGGTTTAATCATGGCGCTGGGCATCATGACCGGGTATTGGCTACCTTGCGGTTGTCTATTATAGTATCGACCTTGATTACAGGGGTAGGATGTATCGTCAGTTTATTATTCCCGAGACTGATCGTTAGCGTATTCTCGACGGATGCCGAATTGGTGTCGATTACGGATAATGGATTACGTCTGACGATGCTGGTCTTTTTCGTTGTCGGTTCCCAGATTACGATCAGCCAGTTTTTTCAAAGTATCGGTGTCGCATGGAAAGCGATGTTTCTGAGTCTAAGCCGGCAGGTTTTATTCCTGATACCGGCTATCCTGCTATTTCCTCCGATCTGGGGATTGGATGGCGTTTGGCTAGCGCAACCTTTCTCCGATTTCATCGCGGCGGTAACCGCATGGGGCTTTTTATGGTATCATGTTAAAAACGTGAAAAATAAGGGTTAAAGATGAACTTATGTCGATGTTAATTGTATTTTTATTGTATGTATAAAAGTACTTTTATAGACAAACCTTTAAAAATGAGTTAATATGAAGAAGATTGTATTATTGCTCGCCGTTTTATTATTTGGTGCAGGGTCGATGATGGCACAGCAGGACAAGTCAGCAGAGAAAGCTGCGAAGCAGGCCGAGAAAGAAGCAAAGAAAGCAGAGAAGGCAGCGAAGAAAGCTGCGGAGGAAGCCGAGGCTAACGCATTGTTTGAACAAGCGGTGCAAGCTTTGAAGAATAAGGATTTCGTATTGGAAGCGGATCGTATAGAGTTTAAGCGCGGTAGTTTTGTTTATGTTACTCCGAACACGAACTTCGTTTCGGTGAAGGGTGAGAAGGCTACCATTCAGTTAGCGTTTAATACTCCGGCGGCCGGTCCTAACGGAATAGGAGGTATAACGGTTGATGGAACAACTTCCGGTGTACAGATGAAGACTGACAAAAAAGGAAACGTTATGTACGAGATGAATGTGCAGGGTGTAGCGGTATCCGCTAGGGTTACGTTCCGTATGGCGAAAGGTACGAATAAATGTACTGCCACGGTATCGCCTAACTTTAATAGCAACCGTATATCCTTTACGGGAAATCTCTATCCTTCAAGCGAGTCGAATGTGTTCAAGGGACGTTCTATTTAATGTAGATACAAAGAATCGTGAAGGCGGACTTTCTTTCGGGAAGCCCGCCTTTCTGTTTATAAGAAGGATGAGATTGGACTATTTCCAAGCATCATTTTGTACCAGATAAGCTTGGCCGTTCTCATCGTTTCCTGCGGTCTGGATCTCTGTCTCGGGAAGCGGGAACATCGTCTTAGAAGCGGTTGGAGCGGATACACCATAGAATTTAGTTAGGTATTGCTTCTCATAATTTATATATGCCGTCAATTCCTTGTTCATATAATCACCTCCCCAACGAACCAGATCGAAAAATCGTTGTCCTTCCATCGCAAGTTCCAGCTTACGTTCCATATGAATCGCCTTGATACAAGTTTCCTTGTTGCTGAATGCGGCGTGACTGGATGGATAAGGTTTCACTAAATAATTGGCGGCAGGCGTTCCGTCTTCCAGATAAATGATATTATCCGGTTTGGCTGCACGTTCACGGATATCGTTTACTTGCTGCATGGCGGCACTTAATTCTCCGTCGTTCGCTAGGCATTCCGCGTATAACAATTTACAATCACGTAAGCATAGATATTGTAAATTCATGGCAGAACCGGGAGCCCAGCCGGATGAATAGGTGGAGCCAGCTAATCCGGCATCCTGTTCCGCTTTGCTATAGACATGCTTTTTCGGTAGGAATACACCACCGCTACTTACATTTCGTATCCAATCATTAGCAGGCAATCCCCAATCTTTATAGGGAATCTCCATACGTCCTACGGCGAAATCTAAACGAGGGTCCACGGCGATTGTTTTATCATTCTTAGAGATGTAATCATAATCGGTAACACGTTCTGTTACGGATTTTTTATTTCTGTACTCTCCGTCAAGATAAGGAAGTCCGTTTTCGTCTACTTGGAATGAGTTTACCAGTTCGTAAGAGGGTTGATAAAATCCGCAACATCCACCGGGGCCTGTGTTATGAGGATAATTCAGTAAAAATCCGTAATTCCCGTTATTATTGGCTCCGACAGAGAATTGTACCTCAAAAATAGACTCTTTCCCATTTTCGGTAGTTGCGTTAAAATTTGCGTCCAGATCATCTTGTAAGGCTAATCTCTCTCCTTTAGGGCTTAATCCGTTTGCGATAATATCGGCCAAGATCGGTTTGGCGGCTGTCATATCACCTTGTTGCATTAGTATTTTAGCCTTTAACGCTTTTGCCGCTGTTTTCGTAGGGCGTGCCACTTCGGTCTGTTTTTCGGGTAATCCTTCGATGGCCGCTTCTACATCTGCTAAAATATTAGGATAGATGTCCGTACCGTTATGAACTTTCGGGTCATTTTCTTCAGCGGCGATCGTCTCGTCGATATAGGGCATGCCGGTCGGTCCGAAAATCTTTACCCCTTCGAACATGAATAGGGCACGTAAGAATTTTAGCTCCGCAGTCCGGTAGGCCTTGGTTGTCTCATCCATGTCTGCCGCTTCTTTCATCACATTGAGTGCTAAGTTGCAACGTTGTGCTCCATAATATGCGTCTTTCCACTTATTCTGTAAATAGTCGTTTGTGGCCGTGACGGCATACGTCTCTACGGAGTTCAATACGGATTGGTCATTGGATTCGGAGCCTTTATTAGCGTCACCTCCGTATACACCACCGAATACCCAATTGAACATATTGTCATATCCGGTCGGCCGGGTCAAACCGGCATAAGCGTTGACCACCAATAACTCAACCCCTTCAGTATTTGTTAATGCTTCTTGGTCAATACTGCCTTGAGGAGCTTTATATAGAAAATCCTCACCGCAAGAACTCAAGGTAAATAAAGCAACTGCGCTTATTATTAATATTTTATGTCTCATACTAGTCGTTTTTATAGTAAAATGGATTTAGAAAGTAAAATTCACGCCCAATAAGAATCGCATAGTTGTAGGCCAGCCTCCCATATCGACTCCTCTTTTTAAGTCTACACGTCCGGCTCCGTCGGTGTCAGAATCGCTTTGCCGTAAATAGGCGTTGGTAAACTCTGGGTCCAAGCCTGTATATCCGGTGACCGTAAGGATATTCTCGGCTTGTAAATACAGGCGGAGATTCTGGATACCAGCCTTCTTGAGTAATTCCTTAGGCAAGGAATATCCCAATACGAGATTTTTCAGGCGTAAGAAGGAGGCGTCTTCTACGTAATAAGAGCTAGAATAAGCTCCGGAATAGTTATCTTCCGTATTCAGCATAGGAAGGATAGCATTACTGTTATCGCCATTCAATGTCCATGATTGATCTCTGAGGCGTGAGGATTTATTACCGTTGAAAGTCCAGAAATCGGTAAAATATTTTGTGTTATTATATAAGTCATTGCCGATAGAGAAGTTCCAGAACATAGTAAAGTCCCAGTTTTTCCATGTTAACGTGGCGTTGAGGCCTCCGGTTAAGTCCGGATGAGGAGAGCCGATAAAGGTCCGGTCGCTATCATCCAATTTGCCGTCTCCGTTCAAGTCCTCAAAACGGAAGCGGCCGACATAAGCGGCAGCGTCTGCCTCTGTGATATCACTTTGTCCGAATGGCTTGGTTGCCATAACATCGGCTACGGACTCATAAAAACCATTTTGCTTCAACCCCCAGAATTCAGACACGGCATGTCCTTTTGTCGTACGGGTTACGTATCCTTCGATGCGCGTACCGCTAGCCCATAGAGAATAATCGTCAGCTTCTGCGAGTTTCAAGACCTCATTTTTATAATGGGATAAATTCAAGGATAGATCCCATGCCCAGTCTCCTTTTCGGTCACGGTAATTAAACATGAAGTCGAAACCGGTGTTCTTTATATCTCCGAAGTTGATATAAGGGCTTCCGGATTCTCCGGCCATCGAGGTGTAGGCCGCTTGTATCAACATATTGGATGTCTTCTTCGTATACCATTCGAATGAACCGCTGAATTTACCATTCAGGAAGGTTGCGTCCAGACCCAAGTTGACCATCTTGGTCATTTCCCATTTCGTATCAGTGTTACCGTAGGTACTGAGGCGGAATCCGGTTGTCTCGCTATTGTTCGCTCCGGTCATGTCGTAATTCGTATAGGAGGTGCTGGTCGTGAACAAATTGGCGAAATTAGTTGCGACAGGAATCTCTGAGTTACCCGTGACGCCGTAACCGGCTCGTATCTTTAAGTCGTCCAGCCAATCTCGGCTTGGTTCCATAAATGCCTCCTCTGACATACGCCAACCGGCGGAGATAGATGGAAAGACTCCGTAACGATTATTTTCCGAGAAACGGGAAACACCGTCCCGGCGGATAATACCGGTTAATAGATACTTATCCTTATATCCATAGTCTGCACGGGCAAACATACCAAATAGCGCGAATTCTCCATTGTAAGTGGAAGAGTTGGTACGTTGGCTATTGTTCTCGCCCATATCCAAGGTGTATGTATTGGTATTGTCTTCGAATAAATAGTTATATCTACGTGCGTTGAGGGATCTGCCTAAACCGTCCCGAATAGCCTCTGTTCCCAATAAGATGTTCAAGGAATGGATCTCATTGAATGTCCGGCTGAAAGATAACGTGTTGGTCCAAACCCAACGATAATTAAAGTAATTACTTTCGTAAAAGTTATTTTGACCGCCGGACTCGGAGAACTCCGGGTTGTTTTTAGTCATCGAGTAAGAATAGTCATTACGATAATCGATACCGAAGTTTGTTTTAAAAGTCAGTCCAGTCCATAGGTCTGCCTCTCCATATACGTTGCCAAATACACGTTGGGTAGTGGCATAATTATCCTTATTTCTTTCACGAATAGCTACAGGATTCTGGAAATTGCCGGTCCCGGCGAATAAGGAGCCTGCATAATTGCCCGCATAGTCATAAACCGGTACATAAGGAGAGGCCCGATAAGTCCATGAGTAGATGTTGGACTCTGTACCTGAGAAGCTAAGTCCGTTGTTTTTGCTAAAACTATAAGTTAGGTTCTCTCCGAATCGCAACCATGGGCGGACGTTATACGATGAATTAGCACGTGCTTGATAGCGTGTGAAATAAGATTCGATAGCGGTACCTTGCTGGTCGAAATAGTTCATGCTCATGGTGTATTGCCCTTTATCGGTACCTCCAGACAAGGACAACTGGTGATTCTGCATCCAACCGAGTTGGCTGATTTCATCCCACCAGTTCGTATCGCCTACGGGCGCATAGACTACGTTGTTCGCTTGATCGTAATCGCTAGGATCGATGGAGGTGCTACCACCGGCGCCGGTTACGGTCATGTAATTGGGTAGATGATTAACCCAAGAGTCGGAAGTACTTCCGAATTGCTGGTGGTAAGGTAATTCTCCATTGGCGCTGGCTCCCGTTAGGTCCAGATTGTTTTTCGAGGCTTGCCATTCGACATCAATACGGTCATAAGCGTTTAAGACGTCATAGCGTTTACCTGTTTTAGAGAAACCGTAATATCCGTCATAGGTTAATCTCGGTTGTCCCGTTTTTGTTCCTTTCTTGGTCGTGATTAAAATGACGCCATTCGCTGCTTGCGCTCCGTAGATCGCTGCGGAGGAGGCGTCTTTCAATACTTGCATACTCTCGATGTCATTGGGATTGATAGAGCTTAGGTCTTGGTCACGAGTGGATACGCCATCGATAACATACAAAGGTCCGTTGTCATTGATGGAATTAATACCTCGGATGCGTACCATCGTGGCTGAACCGGGAGCACCGGAGGTACCGATGTTTACGCCCGCCGCTTTACCTTGCAACTGTTGTGTAGCGGAAGAACCGGAAGACGCCAATAGCTCTTCGGTATCGATAACCGCTACGGAACCTGTGATGTCCTTTTTCTGTTGGGTACCGTAACCGACAACGACTACCTCGTCTAGATTTTGGGTGTCTTCCTTTAAGATAATGTTCATGACGTTCCCGCTTGCAGGTGTTTGTTGAGTTACGTACCCGATGTAAGAGATGACCAGAATGGCATTCGGCTCTACTTCTAATACGTATTTACCATCCAGATCGGTGATCGTTCCGTTCGTGGTACCCTTTACGACTACGTTAACACCTAATAGGGGCTCTCCTTTAGCGTCGGTGATCGTACCCGTTATTTTCCGGGATTGTTGCGTAACGGAGGTTTCCGCTTTTAATACGGAACTTTGCGGTATGATAGCACCGCCTGCCAATAAAAAGCATAAGGCCAATCCTAGCCTGCTTTTAAAGATCGCATGTCTGTGTTTCATAATAAATAGGTTAATAAAGTCTAGTAAAATGAGGCAATATTAAGGTTTGTTTAGACGAAGACCAATAAAAATCAATGAATGCCTTTATCTATTCGGTGAAAAAGCCTTTTTAATCGGCGAACAACTTTTGGTGGAATTCTTTTGTTTTTTATCCGTCTGGGCAAAGAAAAAGGACACCGGCAGGTGTCCTTTTCTTTAATGTTTACCTATTCTGCCGGTCTGTATGATGAACCGGTTTGTTAGGGCTTTCACAAGTCCTAACGGTGCAAATGTAAATTAAGGAGAGAAGTATAAAAAATAGAATCAGTGAACTGGCGGAATTATTCGATGAACAGGGTTTTTTGTTCGGTAAACTTTCCGTAAGTTCGCGAAATAAAAATTTAACATCTTATAATCATGCAACTATCCATAGATCAAAAAGACATCGATAAATTTCTGATGATAGGCGATAAAGTATTGATCAAGCCTAAGAATCCACAGAGCCAGACTAAGACCGGATTGTATCTGCCTCCCTCGGTTCAACAAGGGGAGAAGATACAAGCGGGTTATATCATAAAGACGGGGCCCGGATATCCGTTGCCTTCTCAATCTGAGGAGCATGAGGTCTGGGAGAAAAAGAAAGGGGAGGAGGTGCAATACTTGCCGCTTCAAGCCCGTGAAGGTGATTTGGCTGTCTATTTGCAAAATGCCGCTTACGAGATCAATTTTAATGACGAGAAGTTCTTGATTGTTCCTCATTCCGCTATTTTGATGTTAGTGCGTGATGAAGGTTTGTTTGAATAAAGCCTTTTGTTAAGGAAAATAGGGCTATATTCACTTTTTTATCTTATTTTTGCCAGCAAAACAAGACAAACTATCAACAGTAGCGATTATAATGAATAAGATTGTAAGTAAAGAACATTTCTCAGCCAACGTGGTGAAGCTGGAAGTCGAGGCTCCTTTGATCGCCCGCTCCCGCAAGGCCGGTCACTTCGTGATCGTGAAGGTTGGCGAAAAAGGCGAACGTATACCTCTTACCATTGCCGGGGCGGATACCGAGAAAGGTACCATCACCTTGGTGATCCAAGCGGTAGGCGGCTCATCCCGTAAGATCTGTGAATTGAACGAGGGTGACTATATCACGGATGTGGTGGGTCCGTTAGGGCAGGCTACCCATATCGAGAAGGTTGGAACGGTTGTTTGTGCCGGTGGTGGCGTAGGTGTCGCTCCGTTGTTGCCGATCGTGGAGGCTTTCCATAAGGCAGGAAATCGTGTGATCGTCGTATTGGCGGCCCGTACCAAGGACTTGGTGATCCTTGAGGAGCAGATGCGCCAAAACTCGGATGAGGTAATTATCATGACCGATGACGGATCGTATGGTATGAAAGGCTTGGTGACGAATGGCGTGGAGAGCGTGATCAACCGGGAGAGGGTGGATTTATGCGTTACGATCGGTCCGGCTATTATGATGAAATTCGTTTCCGCTCTTACAAAGAAATACGAGATTCCTACCGTAGCTTCCTTGAATACGATCATGGTGGACGGAACGGGTATGTGTGGTGCTTGCCGTATTACGGTAGGCGGGAAGACCAAGTTCGTTTGTGTGGACGGACCGGAGTTCGATGCTCATCAAGTGGATTTTGATGAGATGATCATGCGCCTCGGCGCTTATAAGGATATAGAGAAGAAATAACGAAACCACGTAATTGAATCATGACAACAGAAGAATTAATCGCTGCTCGTCGTGCCGAACCTTGGCGGGAGGCACTTCGCAAAAGCAAGAAAAATAAAGAACGTGCGGATATCCCCCGTGTGAAGATGAACGAGTTGGACCCGGAATACCGGAGTCGTACCCGTTTGGAGGAAGTTAACTTAGGCTTGACAAAAGAACAGGCCATGCAAGAGGCCGAGCGCTGTCTGGATTGTCCGAATCCTACTTGTATGCAGGGATGTCCGGTAAATATCAATATACCTACTTTTATCAAGAATATCGAGCGTGGGGAATTCTTGGAGGCAGCTAAGACTTTGAAGGAGACAAGTGCCCTGCCCGCTGTTTGCGGTCGTGTATGTCCGCAGGAGAAACAATGTGAGAGCAAGTGTATCCATTTGAAAATGGGTAAGGAAGCGGTTGCCATTGGCTACTTGGAACGTTTCGCCGCTGATTACGAACGTGAGAGCGGTAATATCTCGGTTCCGGAGATTGCGGAGAAGAACGGTATCAAGATTGCCGTGGTAGGTTCCGGTCCTGCCGGATTGTCTTTTGCCGGAGATATGGCGAAGCGTGGATATGATGTGACTGTGTTCGAGGCATTGCATGAGATCGGTGGTGTATTGAAATATGGTATCCCGGAGTTCCGCCTACCGAATAAGATCGTGGACGTGGAGATTGATGGCCTTCGTAAGATGGGCGTACAGTTTGAGAAAGATTGTATCGTGGGTAAGACGATCAGTTATGATGATTTGCATGCGGATGGCTTTAAGGGCGTGTTCGTGGCAAGTGGCGCCGGTCTGCCTAACTTTATGAACATTCCGGGTGAGAACTTTGTGGGCGTGATGTCATCCAACGAGTATTTGACCCGTGTAAACTTAATGGATGCGGCGAATCCGGAAAGTGATACGCCGGTGCTACAAGGGAAGAAGGTGGCCGTGATCGGAGGTGGCAATACCGCTATGGACTCTGTCCGTACTGCTCGCCGTCTGGGCGCTGAGCGTGCTATGATTGTCTACCGTCGTAGCGAGGAGGAGATGCCCGCTCGTTTGGAAGAGGTGAAACATGCGAAGGAAGAAGGTGTGGAGTTCTTGACGCTTCATAATCCGATTGAATATATAGGAGATGAAAGAGGTCGTGTTAAGCAGATGCGCTTGCAGAAGATGGAGCTAGGTGAGGCGGATGCCTCTGGTCGCCGTCGTCCGGTACCTATCGAGGGAGCTATCGAAACAATCGATGTGGATGAGGTGATCGTTAGCGTCGGTGTATCTCCGAATCCATTAATACCCCGTGCCTTTGGAGGCTTGGAGGTGAGCAAGAAGGGTACGATCGTAGTGGAGGAAGACAGTATGCGCTCCGCTTTAGGCGATGTGTATGCCGGTGGTGACATCGTTCGTGGTGGAGCTACCGTGATTCTGGCGATGGGAGACGGTCGTAAGGCCGCCGCCGCTATGGATGCGGACTTAAGAGGATAAGTATAATATCTATTAGTTCTATAAGGAAAGACGGGTTGTTTGGACGATCCGTCTTTTTTCTTTTATCGTGATACGGAGATTTATGTTTATTATCTATAAGACTAATTCTTGAAATAATCTCTCAAATGTCTGTTCTAGATCGTTGGAAAAACCGGGATGTGGACGCGAGGTTTGGATAGAGGCACTTCTTATGGCGGTAAGCCAACGAAAGCGCTCCGGAATATCTAGGCTGGCTATAGGACCTCCATCCTTTGCGCCGGAACATATCTTATCGAAAACGTGGAGATTCGTACACAAAGATTCTTTATCTATATCTGATGTGAACAGACGAAGTTTCTCCTCGTCTACATGATAGCGAGCCTTGATGAATTTAGGCCGTTTACAGAACATGATAAGGCCTACATTGATAAACTCCTCCCGTTCGATTTTCGGCACGATACGGATTACGGCATATTCATATAAGTGTTTGTCTTGCATGTCGAGCTTCATTTATAAACGTGTCAGAATGGGCGATTCGGTCAATTAAAAACCGGATATATACATCACGTATCTCTTGAGGCGTACCGGGACTATCGTTCCAATGCAACCAATCGTCGGGTACTAGACCTACGATCTCACGAATTTTCTCTTCAGTTAAGATACGTTTGAAATCTTTGTTTACTTCCTCCAGCAGCGTCGCTTGTGGCAATAATACATGATCCTTGATATGGATGAAAGGGCCGATCGCATGTTTTTGCCAATTTACCCATGAGAAATGGAAAAATAAGGAAGCTCCATGATCGATGAGCCAAAGTTCTTTATTCCATATCAACATATTCGTATTCCGGACCGTGCGGTCTATATTTGTCAAAAGAGCATCGAGCCATACGACTTGTGAGGCGAGTTTAGGATCTACACGATTGACTACCGGATCGAAAGTCAAGGCTCCGGATAAAAAATGTAATCCCAGATTGAGCCCTTGACTTGCTTGTAGTAAGTCTTGTATCTCCTCGTCACCTTCCGACCGCCCGAAAGCCTCGTCAAGATTCAGGAAGACCAATTCCGGTACATGGAAACCCAAGCAACGAGCGATCTCACCTCCGATCACCTCGGCTATCAAGGCTTTTGTCCCATGTCCGGCTCCCCGGAACTTAACGACATATTTAAACTCATCGTCTGCCTCCGCTAAAGCAGGCAATGATCCGCCTTCCCGCAGAGGCATGATATATCGGGTAACATTCGCTGTACGTAATTCCATAACCCTCACTTTAATTGAAGATAAAGATACGATTATATTTTAGAAATAAAAAGCCCCGCTATTCTTTCGAACAGCGAGGCCTTTTGGAAGCGAGCGGAAGACGGGACTCGAACCCGCGACCCTAACCTTGGCAAGGTTATGCTCTACCAACTGAGCTACTTCCGCAATTAAATTAGATCGTACTCGAAGCGGGACTTGAACCCGCACAGCCGCAATGGCCAAAGGATTTTAAGTCCTTCGTGTCTACCGATTCCACCATTCGAGCATCCACCTCTTCTCTAAGAGTTGAGCGGAAGACGGGACTCGAACCCGCGACCCTAACCTTGGCAAGGTTATGCTCTACCAACTGAGCTACTTCCGCATTGTTTGTTTCTCTTTTGCGAGTGCAAAGGTAGTACAAATATTTATACTACCAAACATTTTCGGTGAAAAATTTAATTATGGATGTAAATTTTATTACCGTTTGTATCGACGACATATTGTTTGAGGGCTTGTTTCTCCTCAGCGCAAGGTCCTTCCACCAGATTGCCGATACCGTTTAAAAGTTCAAATTTACTACCGCATTTCGGACAAATGGCGTATACGGCAGATTCGTCCACATCTACGATGACATTAGCGGATGCCTCATGAGGACAAGCGGCATCGAACGCAAAGAATGCCCCGGTTCCGTTACTGGACAATCCATGATAAACCAATACGCCTCCAAACCCTGTTTGCTCGCCAGCTTGGTCTACATCTTTAGAGGTGTAGATCTTATAAGCCTGTATTGCATTCAACGCTTTATCTTGATAAGTCAGATCTAGTTCCAGATAGACCGCACGATAGGGAATGCGAGTCTCTATCGTATCTGCGCAAGATAATAGCGTAAACAAGATCAAAAGTGGAAATATCCGTCTTATCTTATCCATGGATCAATTTCTTTTCAGCCTCGTTCATCCGTTCGAAAGAGAAAGAACCTATCACGCTACGCATCATGGTGGCGATTGGTTCGTTACATAGATTACCGATACTGCCTTCGTGTGTATGGTTAACGCTCTTCGAAGGAACGAATTTACCGGCCTCGATATCCAAACCTACTTGCTTATAAGCGTCACGGAAAGGCATTCCGGCCAAGACACGGCGGTTCACTTCTTCCACGCTAAACAATAGAGAATATTTATCATCGTCCAATATATGCTCGTTTACTTTCACCTCGCGCATCATATGAGTTACCATGCGTAAGCAATCCTTCAGCTCGTCGAAAGCCGGTAGGAAGACTTCCTTGATGATCTGGAGATCCCGGAAGTAACCGGAAGGAAGATTATTGCTGATCAAGATGATTTGCTGAGGCAAGCCTTGAAGCTTATTGCATTTGGCACGTGTCAACTCAAATACATCCGGATTCTTCTTATGCGGCATGATACTGGAGCCGGTCGTGAACTGATCCGGCAGTTTGATGAAGCCAAAGTTCTGGCTATTGAACATACAAGCGTCGAACGCTAACTTGGAGAGCGTAGCGGCGATACCCGCCATAGCGAAAGCTACGGTGCGTTCCATCTTGCCACGTCCCATCTGGGCGTATACCACATTGTAGTCCAGCGAGTCGAAACCTAATAAATCCGTAGTCATCTGGCGGTTTAGCGGGAAGGATGAACCATATCCGGCGGCGGAACCCAGCGGGTTACGGTTGCAAATACGGTATGCGGCTTGCATAAGTTGCAAATCATCTACCAAGCTCTCCGCATAAGCGCCGAACCAAAGTCCGAACGAAGAGGGCATAGCTACCTGTAGATGCGTATATCCGGGAAGCAGTACATCCTTGTACCGGTTACTCTGGGAGATCAAAACGTCGAACAAGCCGGAAACCAACTCAACCAATTCTTGTATTTGCGAACGGGTGAAAAGTTTCAGATCCAATAGAACCTGATCATTGCGGGAACGCCCGCTATGGATCTTCTTGCCCATATCGCCCAAACGGCGTGTAAGCATGAGTTCCACCTGCGAGTGCACATCCTCGATGCCTTCCTCGATGATGAATTCTCCACGATCCGCTACGGCGTATATATTCCGTAATTCTGCTAATAAGACGTTTAGTTCCTCTTTGGTCAACAAACCGATACTTTCCAGCATCGTGATATGCGCCATAGAGCCTAATACGTCATATTTAGCGAGGTAAAGATCCAGCTCACGGTCCTTACCTACCGTGAAGATATCTACTTCATGATCTACCTGTACATTTTTTTCCCAAAGTTTCTGAGCCATAATGAAAAAGGAATTAATAAGGCAAGGAGGCGATAACGGTCGAGATTTTATCGACAGCCTCTTGCAAAGGTTTCGATACCATTGGTTTCAAGAACGGATTCAGATCGGCACGAACCGTGATTTTTAACCGTGTGTCGTCCTCGGCCACCTGTTTCAATTGTATCCACAAGAAAAGGGGAACAGGAGAGTTGGTCGTCGTGAACTTGATTAATTTATTCGGCTCTCTTTCTACGATCTGGAAGGTAATCTTACCAACGGGATCGACAGCGAAACTACAGGTATCGCTGTCGAACTCAAAATTTTTTATTTTATCTTGCGGGATGCGATCCTTGATACGTTCCAAGTTGGAAAGATCGGACAACATCGTGAAGATACGTTCATCATTGTGTGGGATCTGTTTGACCTCACTCACAAATTCTTCAGTCATTGAGTGTTTTTTTGTTTATTACTTATTTCGGGTCCCAGTTAGCCGGATCTTTACGCCATTCCTGAAGAACCGCGATCTCAGACTCATCGATGTAATGCGTACGGACAGCTTCTTCCAAGACTGCGTCGTAGTTACTCAATGTAGTCAATGTCACTTTAGCGTCCTTGAAAGCGGCTTCCGCTACAGGGAATCCATAGGTAAAGATAGCTACCATACCTGCGACATCGCAACCAAAGTTACGTACGGCTTGTACGGCTTTCAAGCTACTACCTCCGGTAGATACCAAATCCTCGATGATCACTACTTTAGAACCCGGTTTCAATTCTCCCTCGATAAGGTTTTCCAATCCATGATCCTTTGGCGTAGAGCGGATGTATACGAATGGCAATCCTAATAAATCGGCTACTAAAGCACCTTGAGCGATCGCGCCTGTAGCAACACCGGCAATGGCATCTACGTTCTCGAATTTTTCACTAATCACACGAGCCAACTCCAATTTAATGAAGCTACGAACGACCGGATAAGAAAGAGTCTTTCGGTTGTCATTGTAGATCGGAGATTTCCAGCCGGATGCCCAAGTAAACGGATTGGCCGGTTGCAACTTTACGGCTTTAATCTTTAATAATTTTTCTGCTACTAAACTTTCCAGTGTTTTCATACAATCCTATATTTATATCAGTTTGCAAAAATAGATAAACTGAATGACATTACCTTGAATATCGTACGTTAATTTTTTATTAATATTTATGCGACAGATAGGGCTAAAATGCTGATGCGTATGCCCGGAATCCCTGATAAAGCCTTTGCGCAAGCGGAAATCGTGGCTCCGGTTGTGATCACGTCGTCTATGAGCAGGATATGTTTGTTTTTTAAGCTTTCCGGATGAATGACATTAAAAATAGAACATACATTTAACCAACGGTCGTAAATGGCCTTACGAGTTTGGGTGCTTGTGTGGGTGGTGCGGGCCAGACTTTGCGTATCGATGGGGATATCCCATATGGAACGGATGCCGGAGGCGATCCATTCGGACTGGTTGTAACCTCTTTGCCGTTTTTTGCGGGGATGCAGGGGAACGGGGATAAGGAGGTCTACGGTACATATCGGGCTGTGATCCGCTTGGAGCTCTCTCGCTATCTGCCGTCCGAGTAGATAGCCCAGCTCTTTATTATCATGGTATTTGAGCGAGTGGATCAGGCATTGTACTTTTCCACCTTTCTCGTATCGTAGATAAGCGGTGGCGTATTCGATCCGGTCCTTTCCGATAAAAAGTTGCTCGACGGGGTTGTTCACCTGTTGATGATATCCCGTGTGCGGCAGATCACATAGGCATTTCAGGCAAATTTGTTCTTCTCCCTCGACGAGTGGTCGTTTACATATTTTACATAAGTTTGGGAAAAACAGGTTGAGCAGATTATTCCATGTCGTCGGCATAATCCTCGCAGTCTATTTCTTTGAATAATTGACTTAGGCAATCCAACGTGATCCGGCTTTCGAAACCTCGTCCGGCGGCGAAACGGAGTAACTTGTTGAATAGGTCCCGCTCGTCTTTTCCTTTGGTCGATTTCTTTTTGCTTTTTAGTAAATCGAGTAAGATGGAGCGGTATTCTCCCTCGTCGATGGCGGCGAGCGATTCTTCCCGGATCGGGGAGGGGATGTTTTTCTTATAAAGCTCGTAGCCTATTTTTACCCGTCCCCATTTATTGAATCGTAGCTTATCGTTCACGAAGAAACGGGTGTAACGGGATTCGTCGATAAACCGCTCTTTCAGCAAGCGGGCGATGATACGCTCGGAGGCGTCGGGGGGAAGTCCGGCGGCATCGATCTTTTTCTGTACGTCTTGTATGCAGCGTTCGGCGGCGGAGCAATAGGCGGCTGCCCGGTGCAACATCTCGGGTTCGGTTATCTCTTTCATATTTTCGCTTTTACGATACGGTCTTTCCCGTATAGATCTTGTATTAATTCGACTTCGGTGTAATTCTCTTGACGTAGCATCGCTACGGTCTCTTTTCCGCAAAGGGCATTGATCTCGAAGTAAAGATGCCCGCCTTCCACCAAATGCCTTTGTCCGAAGCGGGCGATGGCCCGGTAGAAGAGAAGCGGATCGTCGTCGGGAACGAACAAGGCTAGATGAGGCTCGTTCTCCAGAACGTTCGCTTCCATGGTCGCTTTCTCTCTATACATTATATAAGGGGGATTACTGACGATGCAGTTTAAGTTTCCTATAAGAGACGCTTCGGTTTCCTCCGTATGGGATTTTAGTTTCACGTACGTGAAAATTTTGTTTCTCGTACATGAAAATCTAGTTTCACGTACGTGAAAATTTTGTTTCTCTTGCATGAAACTGGAATAACCTTCGGAAAGGATATCCAATTCATGGAAGGATACGGAAACTTGATTCATACGGGCGTTCTCCTCGGCCATGGCGAGCGCTTCGGGTGATATATCCACCGCCGCTACCTCTGCCTTCGGAAGATGTTTCGCCAAGGAAATAGCGATACAGCCGCTTCCCGTACCAATATCTAATATACGAGGGGCTTGGCCTTGGTAGTCCGTGATGATCCGCTCGACCAACTCGGCGGTTTCCGGGCGGGGAATCAATACGTCCGGCGTCACCTTAAACTCCATCCCGTAAAAATCCGCTATGCCTAATAAGTATTGTATGGGCTTGTATAAACGCAGTCCTTCTACAATCTCCTTGATTTTAAATTTCTCCGTATCAGATAATTCTTTACCTTTGCCTAACAGGAGTTGATGGGTAGAAAGACCGCAAACACGTTCCATGATGAGCCGGACGAGCGCTTGGGCTTCGCCGGGAGGATAAATATCTTTGAGGGAATTTCGGATGTAGGCGATGGTCTCAGTCATATCTTACTCTTGTTTTATCGCGAAAGTAGTGTAAAAACCGTTTATATGCAAAGATTATGGTAGAGGTTGAAGAGAAATACATGGCTCGTTGCATCGAGTTGGCCAAAGGAGGGAGGGGAAATGTCAGTCCGAATCCGATGGTTGGTGCGGTGGTTGTGCATAAGGGCCGTATTATCGGTGAGGGATTTCACAGGAAATGTGGGGAGGCGCATGCCGAGGTGAATGCTATCGCTTCCGTGAAAGACGAGTCTTTGTTGAAAGACAGTACGATTTATGTGAGTCTGGAGCCTTGCTCTCATTATGGGAAGACGCCTCCTTGCGCCGAGTTGATTATCCGGAAAGGGATTCCACGGGTGGTGGTCGGTTGCTTGGATCCTTTTCCCGAGGTGTCGGGGCGAGGCGTGCGGATGTTGCGTGAGGCTGGTGTCGAGGTCGTCACAGGCGTGATGGAGGAAGAAGCCCGTGCGTTGAACAAGGCGTTTATGACGCTACAAACGAAAGGCCGTCCTTATATTATCTTGAAATGGGCGCAGAGCGAGGATGGGTTTATCGATCGTTTGCGTACGGACGTGTCGGAGCCGGTCACGGTTTTGTCTTCTCCGGAGACTTCACGCTTGGTGCATAAACTTCGCTCGGAGGTGGCGGCTATCATGGTCGGTACACGGACCGCTTTATTGGATAATCCTTCATTGAACGTGCGCCATTGGTCCGGTAATTCTCCGGTTAGGGTCGTATTGGATCGCCGGCTCGTTATTCCCGATTCTTATCGGTTGCTGAATGGTTTCTCACGTACATTAATATTTACGGAGAAGGAAGTGGAAAACCGAGAGAACATGGAGTATATCCGGATAGATTTCGAGGGCCCGGTGATCCGGCAAGTGCTAGATCATCTTGCTGCCCGGAAGTTGGATTCCTTATTGGTGGAAGGTGGGGCCCAGTTGATTAATTCTTTCGTGGAAGCGGATGTGTGGGACGAGGCGAGGGTGGAAACAGCTCCGGTTCGCCTGTATCAAGGGGTGCATGCGCCGATGCTTGGAAAGGAGGCTGTTAGCGGCATCTCTAGACGTTCTGTTATGAGCATTAAAAATCATAACTATGAAATTTTAAATCATAACGATGAGTTCGAAAAATCATAACTATGAATTTTAAGGCTCATATAATCAACTAAAATATTATAAATATTAGCAGGTATTAGGGTGAAAGCAAAAAATGTTTCTACTTTTGTGCCTTTATATGCGACAAACTTATGTTTTTGATGAAAAATAAATTAGTACTATTTATAACAGGTTGTTTTGCGTTAGTGCTGTCTTCTTGTTTGAAGTCAGATGAAATCGTTGGTGTAGAAGCTATTAAGAATTGCCAGATACATACTTTTTCATTAAGTCATGATTCTGTGTCGGGGTTGGATACTGTGAAGTTTACGATAGACCAGCTAACGGGACGGATTTTTAATATAGACTCTTTACCTTTTGGTACGAAGATCGAGAAAGTGGTTTGTAAGATTGGGTTCGCTAATTCTTCAGTGATAGGTGGCGTGGAGGCTAGTCCCGAGGCTTATCCCGATTCCACTTATTATTTAAGTAGTTTGTCGGATTCCATCGATTTCTCCGCTCCGGTAAAGTTCGTGGTTCATGCGTATGACCAAGTCACGACAAAAGTCTATATGGCGCAGGTGAATATCCATCAAGTGGTTCCGGACTCTATGGTTTGGAGTATGTACGCGAATCCTATGATTGGCATTACCGTGAAGGATCAGAAGGTGGTAACCTACGATTATAATGGATCGGAGAATTACTTTATGTATGTGAAACCCGCCGAGTCCGGTAAACCTTACCAATTATATTACGCTTCGGTAAGTGCGCCTAAGGGCTGGCAGTCATTATCCTTGGCCGGTCTGCCTTCCGATGGGCTTTTGATCTCCCAGATTACTGAGTATAACAATGCTTTATATGTGCCGGCTACAAATGGCACATTATATAGATCCGAGGATGGCTTGACTTGGAGCGCTGTAGAGAACGCCCCTTCCGTGAAATACGTTTTGGGTAGCGTGAAGCAGGGCACGAAACAGCCTTCCGCCTTAGCTACGATCGTGGATCAGGAAGGAAAGCTAGCGTTCTATGCGATGAACGAATCCATGGAGTGGATCGCCGGAGATGCGGTGGCTAGCGGATTCCCTGTTACCGGATTTAGCAATCTCCAATATGCCGCAATGTATCATGAGTACTTGATGACCGCCGGCGGACGTACCGCGGACAACCAAGTGGTTAATACGACTTGGGCGACCATGGATGGTATCTCTTGGGCGTTGATGGCTTCCGGTGACGCAAACTTCACGAAGCGTGAGGGAGCGATGATCACGAATTATGACGATAAGTTTTTCTTGATCGGAGGTATCGACGCTTCGAACAAGGCATTGAAAGATATGTATCAATCGATAGATTATGGTATTTCTTGGTCGTTGATCGACTCGATGGTGGTGTTACCGACCGACTATGCGGCGAGAGGCTTTTCCTCAATTATTGTGGATAAAGAGAATTTCGTGAACATTTTCGGAGGAAAGACCAGCACTGGTTCCAATGACTTGAACCAACTTTGGAGAGGCCGTATCAATCGTTTGATCCCGAAGGAATAGAAAAGTTCGATAGGAGATGTATAATTTTATGAGGCTTTTAGCGTTAGAAAAAGAAGTGTGGTATATATAACAGCAAGGCTTATGACTTCAACTTTTTTTCAGCGGCTTCTCATAATCATCCTATTAGCGGGTACGGTCCCTACGCTTTGGGCGCAGGAATATAAGTACGAGATCGGTGGTATGGCTGGTGGCGCCTTTTATATGGGCGACGCCAACAAGAATACGATATTTAAAGGAATGAATCCGGCGGTGGGAGCCGTGTTCCGGTATAACATCAACTTTCGTTGGGCCTTGAAAGCCAACTTGATGTGGGGACAGGTTTCCGGTAAGACCGAAGGTATGGAGAACGTTTTTCCGAATAATGCCCAAACCTCTTTCAACCGTAGTATCATGGAGTTGGGGGGACAGGCAGAGTTCAATTTTTTCCCGTATAGCGATAAGTTCGACTATGCGGGGGCGAAGCGTTTCTCTCCTTATGTCTTGGTGGGCATAGGGCTGACGGTGGCTCCGGGTGGCGGGAAGACTTTCGCCAGCCCGAATATTCCTTTAGGCGTGGGCATGAAATATAAGATCAAGAACCGCCTTAATTTAGGGTGCGAGTTCTCGTTTCGTAAGTTATTTGGCGATGGCCTAGAGGGAAAGGACATGTTGGACGATCCGTATGGTGTTAAGGGTAGCGCTCTTAAGAATAAAGATTGGTACTCTTTCTTGTTGTTGTCTGTTACATGGGATTTCGGCCCGAGGTGTCGTACTTGTAACAATGCGAAAAATATAAGTGAATATTAGTAAGATAAAAAATGTCGTTGATTGAGAAAATAGACAAGAATCGCTTGCCACGGCACGTGGCAATTATTATGGACGGGAACGGACGTTGGGCCAAGGCGAAGGGGAAAGACCGTAGCTTCGGGCATCAGGAAGGCGTTGTTTCGGTCCGTAAGATTATGGATGCGGTCACTCAACTCGGATTGAAATATCTGACGTTGTACACTTTCTCTACCGAGAACTGGAATCGTCCGGAAGAAGAGGTCCAAGCGCTGATGAGCTTGCTGGTCTCTGCCATTCACCGGGAGACTCCGGACATGATGAAGAAAAACGTTCGCCTTACCGCCATAGGCGATCTTTCCCGTTTGCGTGAGGATGCTTATAATACATTGCAAGAATGTATCGATACGACTTCGGCGAATACGGGAACCACACTTGTTCTGGCGCTTAGTTATTCTTCCCGGTGGGAGATCACCAGAGCGGCTAGGCAACTCGCCCAAGAGGTCTTGGAACAGAAAATAAACCCCAATGATATAACCGAGGCTATGGTCTCGGACCACTTGACGACCAAAAATATCCCCGATCCCGATCTTTTGATACGGACCGGAGGAGAGAAACGCATCAGTAACTTCTTGCTATGGCAGTTGTCATATGCTGAATTCTTCTTTACGGATGTGTTTTGGCCGGATTTCAGAGAAGAAGAGTTGTATGAGGCTATATTGTATTACCAGCAACGTGAGCGTCGTTTCGGTAAGACAAGTGAGCAATTAATCTTATAAACAATAGCTGTTATATGTACAAAAGAATAGTGCTGTTTTTTATTTGCTTGGGTTTCGCTTGCGGTGCGTTTGCCCAAGAAATAGACACTACCCAAGTTGAGGCGCCGGCAGAAGTGCCGGTCATTTCGTACTCGTTAGCTCCGAAGAAATACAAGATTGCGGATATAAAGATTACGGGTATCAAGAATTATGATGATTTTGTGTTGATCGGCTTCTCGGGCTTGTCGGTAGGCGATGAGATTACCGTACCGGGAGAGGAGATCACTACAGCAGTGAAGCGTTTTTGGAAACATGGCTTGTTTTCGGATGTGAAGATTTTGGCAACGAAGATCGAGGGCGACCAGATTTGGCTGGAGATCCAGCTGAAGCAGCGTCCGCGTATCTCGCAAGTCAATTACCACGGGATCAAGAAAGGCGAGCGTGAGGACTTGGAGGCGAAGCTGGGTTTGAAGAAAGGTTTTCAGGTGACACCGAACGTCATGGACCGTGCCAAGATCGTGATCCAGAAGTTCTTCGATGGCAAAGGCTTTAAGAACGTGGATGTCGAGATCGAGCAAAAGGACGATCCCGCGAATGAAGGCGAGGTGATCGTGGATATCAATATCGATAAGAATGAAAAGACCAAGATCCATCGTATCTATTTTGAGGGTAACGAAAAACTGACTGCCCGGGAGTTGAAGAAGGCGATGAAGAAGACGAACGAGAAGTTCAGCTTGCCGAACGACTGGAAAACCAGTATCATGGAGATGTTCAGCACGAAGAAGTTCACGACTGAGGAATATGAGAACGATAAGAAAAATATAATCGCTAAATATAACGAGCATGGTTATCGCGACGCCGTATTATTGTCCGATAGCGTGGCGAACTTTAACGAGAAGAAGGTAGATATCTTCTTGAAAGTGGATGAAGGTGAGAAATACTATTTGAAAGATATTCGCTTCGTGGGTAATACGCAATATTCTACGGACTATTTGATGGCCGTGTTGGGTATGAAACCGGGCGAGGTGTATAATCAAAAGAAATTGAACGAACGTTTGAGTACGGATGATGATGCCGTTTCGAATGTCTATTTTAATAACGGTTATTTGTTCTTCAACGCCGATCCGGTAGAGGTGGATGTAGCGAATGACTCTATCTCGTTAGAGATCCGTATCCAAGAGGGTCCGCAGGCGACGATCAACCGTATTATCATTAATGGTAATGACCGTTTGTATGAGGATATCGTTCGCCGTGAGTTGCGTACCAAGCCGGGTATGTTGTTCAGCCGTGATGACTTGATGCGTTCCGTTCGTGAGTTGGCCCAGATGGGACACTTTGACCCAGAAAACATGAATCCGGTGCCGCTGCCTGATCCTGAGAATGGAACCGTGGATATTGAGTATAACTTGGTTTCCAAGGCGAATGACCAGATCGAGTTCTCCGCAGGTTGGGGACAGACGGGTGTGATCGGTAAGTTAAGTTTGAAGTTTACGAACTTCTCTATGAAGAACTTCTTGAACCCGAAAACCTATAAGGGCATCATCCCGCAAGGTGAGGGACAGACATTGACTTTGAGCGGCCAGACGAATGGGCGTTACTATCAGGCTTACAGCATCTCCTTCATGGATCCTTGGTTCGGCGGTAAACGACCGAATACATTGTCTGTCAGCGCTTATTTCTCAAAGCAAACCGATATCAGTAGCAATTACTTGACCAATTCCGGTTATGGTTATGGCTATCCGGGCTATGGCTATGGTTATCCCGGTTATTATGGGGGCGGTTATGGCTATGGTAGCAACTATTACGGCAACTATGGTTACAATAATAGTTATGAGTATGCTTACGACCCGGATAAGTCTATCATGATGTTCGGTTTAGCGGCCGGTTATGGTAAACGCTTGAATTGGCCGGATGACTACTTCCAGTTCATGGCGACGTTGAACTATCAGCTGTATATGATGCATGATTGGGACTATTTCTTGGTTAATAACGGAAATTGCCATAATATCAACTTGGAGTTGATGTTGCAACGTAACTCTATCGATAACCCGTTGTATACTCGTAAGGGTTCACAATTCATGTTGTCTGTAGCTGCTACGCCTCCTTACTCTTTATTCGATGGTAAGGATTATGCGTCGATGTCAAGCTCAGACCCGGATAAGTATAAATTCATCGAGTATCATAAATGGAAGTTCAAAGCGAAGATCTTCTCTCCGTTGGCTCCGTTGACCGTGAAACGTACGCCGGTATTGATGACCCGTGTTGAGTATGGTTTCTTAGGTACTTATAATAAAAATAAGAAGTCTCCGTTCGAGACCTTCTATATGGGTGGTGACGGTATGAGTGGTTACTCCAGTACCTATGCTCAGGAAACGATCGGTTTGAGAGGTTATGAGAATGGTAGTATCGCCGGTAATGGTGGTTACAACTCTTATGGATACGCTTATTCTCGTTTGGCTATGGAGTTGAGATATCCGTTCTTGCTGGAGCCTTCCTCTACGATCTACGGATTGGTATTTGTGGAGGCTGGTAACGCTTGGACTGATTTGAAGAATTTTAATCCGTTTAACTTGAAACGCTCCGCCGGTGTCGGTGTCCGTATATTCTTGCCGATGATCGGTTTGATGGGACTCGACTGGGCTTATGGTTTCGACGAGCCGAATTATGGATCTAATGGTAAACGTAGCGGTAGTAACCTGCACTTTATCATCGGACAGGAATTCTAAAATATAGATCGGGTATAGCTTCGTATGTAGAGACGGGGCGTGTTCCGTATGTGGAGACGGGGCACGCCCCGTCTCTACATTTAAATAAATACTTTTAACGAATATTGGTAGGCTGTAAGTAAACCCTCTGTTATATTTGCAGTCATAAAGTAGAACTATAAATAAAGAGAGTATGAAAAAGATTATCACATTGAGCTGTCTGATGTTGCTTTGTTCTTTTGCCGGCATGGCACAGAAGTTCGCTTTAATCGACATGGAATATATATTGAAGAATATTCCGGCTTACGAAATGACCAATGAGCAGTTGAGCCAAGTTTCCAAGAAATGGCAAAATGAGGTGGAAGCGATTCAGCAAGAAGCTCAGAATATGTATAAGAATTATCAGAGCGATCTGGTATTCCTCTCCGCCGAGATGAAAACGAAACGTGAGGAAGAGATCGTGAAGAAAGAGCAAGAGGCGCAAGATCTGAAACGTAAATATTTCGGTCCTGAGGGTGAGTTATATAAGAAACGCGAGAGTTTGATGAAACCGATTCAAGACGAGGTGTATAATGCGGTGAAAGAAATCTCGGAAGACAAGGGATATCAAATTGTTTGGGATCGAGCTTCAGCTATGAGCATTATTTTCGCTTCTCCGAAGATCGATATCAGTAATGAAGTGCTGATTAAGTTAGGATATTCAAAATAAATGCTTACATTTGTGCGCTTTATGCATGAAAAGTGTGAAAGCTTGATTAATAACAAAGTAATTATATAGTAAAAATGAAGAAACTTATTGTTTTATTGTTGATGATTCTCCCGTTGGGAGCTATCGCTCAGGAAGTTAAAATTGCGTTTGTAAAAACTCAAGAGGTGTTTATGGCTATGCCGGAGGTATCTGGTATGGAAAAACAAATGGCAGACTTGAATGAGAAATATAGAGTTGAATTGAAGCAAATGCAAGATGAATACCAAAAGAAATATTCAGACTTCGTAGCGCAGCAAGATTCATTGACAGAAAATATCAAGTTGAGAAGAATGCAAGAGATTCAAGATATCCAAGAACGTATGGATAACTTCGTTCAGGTAGCTCAGCAAGACGTACAAAAGAAACAACAAGAATTGTTGCAACCGATTCAACAGAAGTTGCACGAGGCTATCCAGAAGGTAGGCGAGGAGAAGGGATATACGTATATCATCGATCCGGCAGCTTTGCTTTATACGGGTACTAACGCGGTAGACGCAACTCCGTTTGTTCGTACGAAACTCGGTTTGTAATTAGCAAGAAAATTTATTCTATAGAATAAAAGAGGGGGTGTTTTCCGAAAGGATTGCACCCTTTGTACTTTATAAAAGAAGGTTTCTGATATGTTTCCACAAACTCCCGGTCCGATCGGTCTTTTTGATTCAGGTTATGGCGGACTTACGATTTTCGATAAGATTCATCAGTTGATGCCCGGTTATGATTACGTTTATCTGGGCGATAACGCACGTTCTCCTTATGGAACCCGTTCGTTCGAGGTTGTTTATCAATTTACCCGTCAGGCGGTATCGCGCTTGTTTGAGTCGGGTTGCCAATTGGTGATCTTGGCTTGTAATACGGCATCGGCGAAAGCGCTTCGTACGATCCAACAAAAAGACTTGCCTACATGGGACCCCAATCGTCGTGTATTGGGAGTCATCCGTCCTACAGTTGAGTTAGTGGATACAATCAGCCGTACCAAACATATCGGTATCGTAGGTACGAGCGGTACGATTACGTCCAATTCTTATACGATCGAGATCGGCAGGATGTACCCACATATCCAAGTGACAGGCGAGGCTTGCCCCATGTGGGTCCCTTTGGTGGAGAATAATGAGTTTAATTCCCCGGGAGCGGATTATTTCGTGAAAAAGCATATCGACCATCTATTATCCGTAGATCCGCAAATCGATACGCTTATCTTGGGATGTACTCACTATCCCCTTTTGATGGATAAGATCCGTGCTTTTCTTCCTTCCGGCATCACTCTATTCTCGCAAGGCGAGCATGTAGCGGAGAGTTTGCGAGATTATTTAGGGCGTCACCCGGAAATGGATCGTAAACTCACGAAGGGAGGAAGTTGCCGTTTTCTTACCACGGAGTCGGCAGAGAAGTTTTCTGAGGCGGCCTCTATCTTCATGAATACTCCGGTCTCGGTTTCCCAGATCGAGCTATAACGCCCCTAGGCCCTATGAGGGAGATGTATATGAACGCTATTTATACTTCCCTCCTTCTTTATGAATACTTGAAAGATATCGGATGAATTCATTTGAATATCTAGTATAATTCTACAGATCACGCCGTGGTCTGTAGAGTTCACGGCGTGGTTTGTATAGTTCACGTTGTGGTCTGTACAGACCATGACGTGAATTAGAAAATAAAACAAGGAGCGAGAACGTATAGGTATAGAAAGAAATAGGTATAATACCTTATCCTATCTTAAATTCTTGCCGGACGTCTGCCTTCTACGGAAAAGTTAGATGCTTTCTTATTGGATGCTCTTTCCGAAAGGAGCCAAGGCTAAAGCTGCCATCTTAAAATGTTGCATGCCGAAAGGGATGCCGATGATCGTGATACATAGCAAAAGGCCGAATCCCAGATGCGTAAGGCAAATCCAAAAGCCTCCGACGAATATCCAGATAATGTTCATGATAAGTGACAAGCATCCTCCGGAATTCCCCTCGTCTACGACACGGCTGCCAAAAGGCCATAAAGCCAGTATCGCTAATTTTAAGGTCTGGAGGCCAAAAGGTATACCAATGATCGTTATCATTAGTATTAGGCTGGATATCAGATATTCTACACTTGTTATAATCCCTCCGAAGAGTAACCATATTATATTCCCCAAGAATTTCATACGCTAGTTATTTAAATGGTTGATACTATCTTTCTCATATATAACAGATGCTTTACTAATTGTGGCTACATGAAAGCTATCTATTTCCGCCAAGATTTGCCGCTTGACCAAAGCGAAACTATCCCTATAGGCCGGTTTCACCGGTTCAGAAGGGGGAGCTTCCATTTTTAGCGGATTGATAGGTTGCCCGTTCTTATGGACACGGAAGTCTAGGTGCGGCCCGGTAGAGAGTCCGGTGGAGCCTACATAAGCGATCTCTTGGCCTTGTTGCACATGGCTGCCTACTTGGATTCCTTTGGCGAAGCGGCTTAAGTGCATATAAGTCGTGGTGTATACGGAGTTATGTTTCACTTTCAGGAAATTGCCCCCGCCGTTTTGATATCCCTTGGCGATAACCGTACCAGCTCCGATGCTGCGTACCGGTGTACCGGTCGGTGCCGCGTAATCAACCCCATGATGCGCCCGGTATCGTTTGAGGATCGGGTGGAAACGGGCGTTCGTAAAACGGGATGTGATCCGGAAAAAGTCTAATGGGGCTTTCAAGAACGCTTTGCGAAGGCTGTTCCCTTCCTCATCAAAGTATTCGAAGATACTGTCTTGGGTGAAAGGAATCGCTACAAACTCTTTGCCTTGATGCGTAAAGATCGCCCCCTCGATAGAGGCGATGCTCAAGGCGGTGGTATCGTCGATGTAAGCCTCATTGTATAGAACCTTGAATGAGTCTCCATCTTTGATATCGAAGAAATCGATTTGCCAAGCGTACACGTCCGATATCTTGATCGCCAGATACGGATCACCTCCATTGGCCTTGATCACGTTCCATAGGGAAGAGTTTAAGACTCCTTCCGTATATTTTTTCTTGAGGGTGATCGGCTTATTAAATTCATAGGCGTTGATCGTATCTCCGGTCAAGTCGATTACGGCATAATCGGTCAGCGACTTGGCGAAGGCGATATATCGGATCGTCTCTAAGGAATCTACCGTGGAAAATGTGTAATAATGCATGCCGGCTCGCAGTTTCGTCGGATCGAGGACATGGGTGGATGCCCTGCTGATACTGTCTGCTTTCAAGGCCGTGAAGCCCAGCCCGGAGAAGATGGAGGCGGGATTATCCCCGTTTTTCATCAAATACTCTTTTACGTCCAAGGAATCGATACAGATGCCGTATTGATACAGATGTTGTGAGCTATCCACCCACTGCGTATCCATGTCCGCGTCTTCCGTGGGCTGTTGGGGCTGTTTGCAGGAGAAACAACTCATCAACATGACTAATACGATACATATAGGTAGTTTCTTGTCCATTTGTCTTCGTTTGTTCATCAAAAATTATTCAACCGGATACAAACTTACGGAAAATAATAGAAATAGCGAAACCTATTTAGCGTAAAGCTTTGTACCTTCGCGGACTCGTAAAAAGGTGTTTAGGTAGAAAGCAGATCAATGGACATGTATAGACTATTCCGTGCCCCGAGAGGGCTGAGAGGTAAATTATTTAAATTAACAGGGCCTATCTTTCTGGAAACCTTGCTGATGTTGACTTTAGGCGTGGTGGATACGCTTATGTTGAGCCATCATTCCGATAATGCGGTGGCAGCGGTAGGTGTGGTTAATCAATTGCTGAACATGGTATTCCTGCTGTTCAATATTACCACGACCGGAACTTCCGTCATGTGCGCCCTTTATTTCGGGGCGAAAGATAATAAGAGTTTTATTCAGGTGTTAGGAACCTCCTTGTTGTTTAACGCCGGCGTAGGTTGCTTGATCAGCTTGATGCTTTTCTTGTTCGGTAGGGAGATGTTGGTCCTGATGGATATCCGTCCGGATCTGATGCCGGACGCTGAGACTTATATGCACATTGTCGGAGGGTTCGGCTTCTTCCAAGCGGTTAGTTTTACGATATCGGCGGTGCTCCGTGCGGCGAACAAGCCGAATTACGCGATGCAGGTGACCTTGCTGATCAATGTATTGAATGTGTTTGGAAATTATGCGTTGATATTTGGCCATTTCGGTTTCCCTGCCCTCGGTGTACAAGGAGCGGCTATCTCTACCTCTGTTTGCCGGGGAGTGGCGATGACACTTTTGTTTATCATGCTGTTCAAGCGGTTGGTGCCTCGTATCCCTTTGGCTTATTTCCGTCCGTTCCCGTTTCAGAAGTTGAAAGATGTGTTGAAGATCGGCTTACCTTCGGCAGCGGAACAAATCTCGTATGATGCCTCGCAGGTGACGATTGTCTACTTTATCAATATGCTGGGTAATGAGTACTTGACAGCTCGTGTTTATGTGATGAATATCGTGATAATCGGCTATATCTTTTCTTTGTCGATCGCGCAAGCTACTTCTATTTGTACCGGCAATTTGGTGGGCGCGAGGAAGAAGCAAGCCGCTTATTTATTGAGTTGGTATGCTTGGAGGAGGTCGTTGCTGATTACGTTAGTCGCTAGTACCGGGGTTTATCTGCTGGGACGTCCTTTATTGGGGATATTTACTGAGAATCAAGCAATCATAACGATCGCGATGGGAGCCTTGCTGGTAGATGTACTCTTGGAGCAAGGGCGGGCCACGGTACTGCTGTTCTTATTCTGCTTGCGTTCGGTAGGCGACGTCGTGGTCCCGGTAATTATCGAGTTATTCTGTATGTGGTTCTTTGCCGTGTTCTGCGGGTATATGTTCGGTATCGTGTTCGGATTAGGCTTAGCGGGGATGTGGTTCGCTTTTGCTTTGGACGAGTGTTCCAGGGGAGCGGTACTCTGTTTGCGATGGCGAACGCAGAAGTGGAAAAAGAGGATGTTAATCAAGAATCCTGTTAATATAAGCTAAAACAGGGTGTTCTTGGGAACATTTCGCCTTCTATTTGCGTCTTACTAATTACAATAGATATTTTATAAAAGATTATGATGAAGATGAAAAAGGTATTGTTTTATGCGTTTTTGCTTCCCGCTTTCGTTGGGATGATGTTTTCTTGTTCAGACGTCAAGACAGATGTGAAGAAGTTGGAAGGTAAATGGAATGTGGTAGAAGTGAAAGGTGAGAAAGTCTTGGAAGAAGGCCTGCCGCAGATGGACTTCAATATGGCTGAGAAGAAATTACATGGAAATACAGGCTGTAATTTATTCAATACGACGATCACGTTAGATCCGGAAGATGTATCTTCTATTACGATCGCTCCGGGCGCTACAACTATGATGGCTTGTCCGAATATGGATTTGGAGACGAGCGTGCTTCAATCGATGGATCAGGTTCGTTCCGTGAAGGGCGGAAAAGATGAGAATGAGATGTTGCTGGTAGACCAAGATGGTAATGTATTATTAGTATTGGAGAGAAATTAATGCGAAAAGGTCTTTTTTATATTTGCCTGCTTTTGGTAGGCGTCGGTTTGTTCGCCGGCTGTAAATCCAAGAAAGCGGTGGTAGCTTCTTTCTCGGATCTGGATGGTGAATGGGGTGTCGTGGAGATGAACGGTAAGACGTTGAATCCCGAGGAGACTCATCAGGTTTTGGTGTTCGACGTGGCTCGTCAAGGGCTTTCGGGAAATGCCGGTTGCAATCGGTTGATGGGGAAGATCGAATATAATGATGCTTATAGAAATATCATTAAGTTCCCACAGGTAGCGACTACCCGAATGGCTTGCCCGGATATGAGCGGCGAACGTGAGTTGCTGGAAGCGCTTAATAAGGTGGTGCGCTTTGAGGCACAGGGTGAGGCGGCTCCTGTTTCGGAAATCGCTTTGTTCGGGACCAATAATGATAAGTTGTTGGTGATCAAAAAGCAAAAATAAAATCACCCAGTTGTAGAGACGGGGCACGCCCCGTCTCTACAACTGGGTATTAATATTTGAAACTATAACGGAATCCTGCCTTAAACCAAATACCCGGTTGGGGGATATTTCCCAGATCATAATAAGTGGAATTGAGCAGATTATTTAACTCCGCATATAGATTTAACCGCTGATATTCCCAATTTACTTTCATATCTACTAAGCAATAAGGAGCGTAAGGTTCCTCATAAGCCGGCTTAAGATTCTCGTATTTAGTATAACTACCTGCCCGGTCTTGCCAACGGACATACCAAGTGGCCGAAAAACCTTTCCAGATAGAATGGCTTAATTGAGCCGTGAACTTGTGCTTCAGATAATCTAACGCATAATTCGATATATACCCCTCACTATCCTTGTCTTGATGGATAAACGCATATCCCAGTTCTATTTTCCGGATAAAGAACCGTTCGTTGCCCAGTTCCCTCGGTAATAAACTCAGGTTAGTCTCGAAACCAAGGTTATCGACTTTTGTCAGATTTTGGCTTTCCCAGATATCTTCCGGTTTCTCTTTCACCCAATCGATCATGTTCTTGCCTTTTCGGTAAAAGCCGGCTATATGAGCCCGGAGGAAGTAAGTGTTGTATTTCAGTCCGACCTCGAATGCTTCGCTTTCCTCCGGTTTTAGGTCCGGATTTCCTTTATTCGTCTTACCCTCATAATAAAGATCGGTGAAAGTCGGCATACGCAATGCCCGGTTCCAGCTCCCATACAGACGGACATTGTCCCCGATACGGAAACTGGCATCTATTCCGGGATAGAAATGAATCCCTTCGTTTAAGGCCGAATTATAGTTTGCCAAGACCCCGACTGACAACGTGAAGCGGCGTAATAATACGTTATGCTCAAGAAAGTAGCTGATGTTACTTCGGTTATCGCTTTTTAGATATTGCCCCTCTTTCTCGAAAGGAACATTTTGCGGTTCCTTCATCGGCTTGCCTAATACATTACTCTTTACTCCCTCGTTTCGGAATTCCACGCCCATACTGGTTCTTCCTAGTTTCCACTGTGTCGTGGCGTTGAGGTTGGCTCCGAATACTTCCGTCTCATGGTAATTATGCCCGGTATACCAATCGGCAGGATCGCTACGGAACAACTCGTACCGGTCGAAATGTCGGGTCCAGTATACCTTGGGGGTGAACTTGATTTTGCCATGTGTTTCTCCTCCGGCGGAGAGGAAGAAGCGGCGAGTCTTGTCGTATTGGTTGGGGTAGGAAGCGGAGTAGAAGCTATTCGCTCCATAACCTTTGTCGTTGTATCCAGCTTGGAATTGGAAATCGGTCTCCTCGCTTTTAAGTTCCGATTGCCAAAAAAGATTTAATTGTTTGAAGTCTGTATTGTCTATATACCCTCCGGACGAGGCATACCCTGCGGAAAGGCGCTGTCCGAAATGAGTGGTCGCATGATTGATGGCAGCTTCCAGTTTCCAGAGCTTATGCATTCCAGCGTAATTGTCGGTCGAGATCCTGTTCTCTTTTCCTGTTTTCGTGATGATATTGATCGTTCCGGCGAAAGCGCTGGCCCCGAATATACGGGAAGAAGGGCCGGATACCACCTCGATGCGCTCTATGTCCGAGAGATTCACCGGGAGGTCAAAACTATAATGGCCGGTTTGTGGGTTGGAGAGGTTGACCCCGTTTAAGAGAACCGCTATTTGGTCGAACGTCCCTCCCCGGATGGAGATATCGGCTTGGGTGCCTCCTTCTCCTCGTTGCCGGACGTCTATTCCCGCGGCATATTCTAAAAGATCTTGGATACTGGTGACAGGCGCCGCCGCGATCTCACGGGCGGGAATGACTGTCACGATCTTGGTCGCTTGGTTCCGTGCGATAGGCGCACGGGAGGCGGTAACTTCTACCTCTTCCAGCTCTACGGAAGCTTCCTCGCCGGTCCGGTTAGGCTCGATTACCTTTTGGGCTTGCGCCGTGTCGGGCAGGGCAAATAGTAACGTGCTTGCTGTTACGACTCCAATGTTAATGACTTTGTGCATACTCCGGAACGCGGCGTAACGTTTCCGGTCGAATCGGCGGAAACGTACGGCGACTTGGGTATGCGATTCCCAATAATTCATTCGTTCTTATTTTTTATTTTGAGTAGGATAGTCCGGATAAAGTAAATACTTTTTACGCATGGCCTTGTATTGATCCAGCTCGGGTTTCCAACTTTCCCGGATCTCTTTCTCGGATAAGCCCCTTACGATCTGGTAGCGGAGCTGCTTCGTGCCTGCCAATAAATCGAACCAGTTCGGACGGGAGAAGAAAAAGGCTTGATCCTTTCCCGCTTTATTGTAGAAGTCGAGGAAGAATCGCAAGGTTAATCCTCCTTCGAACGGATATTCCCGCAGATCGATGCCGTAACATACTTTATCCTTTTGCAAGGGATTGGTATCGAATCCGGGCAAGGAGGTCGGGGTAAAAGTGAAATCCCCGTATTTAGGATCCGGGAAACCTAGTACTTGAAACGGATAATAGGTTCCTCTTCCCACGCTAACGTTCGTAGCCTCAAAAAAGCAAAGCGACGGATACAGGCGGATAGACTGGTCATTCGGGAGGTTCGGAGAGGGCTTGACCGGCAACCAATAGGGATCTCCGTGTTTCCAATTCTCCATCTTTACGATCTTTAACCGGCAGGTATCGGGCGTACTTTTCAGCCAGCCTTCCTTATTGATCATCCATGCCAATTCTCCTACGGTCAAGCCGTGCAAGATCGGGAGCGGATCGACACCGACGAAAGACTCGAATCCTTTCTGGCGGATCGGCCCGTCTACGAAGTCATTCGGGTTCGGGCGATCCAACACGATAAACTCTTTGTTGTTTTCGGCGCAGGCTTCCATCACGTAATGCATCGTGCTGATATAGGTATAGAAACGGGCACCTACATCTTGTATATCGAAAACAATTACGTCGAGGTCGCCCAGTTGCTCGGCGGACGGTTTCTTGTTTTTCCCATAAATAGAGATGATGGGGATGCCTGTTTTCAAGTCTCGGCTATCTTTTATCTCCTCTCCGGCATCACCGGTTCCCCGGAATCCATGTTCCGGAGCGAACACCTTCTTAACGTCTATGCCTTCCGCTACTAGCGCATCTAATAAATGAATCTGCCGCTTTTCCAAAATGGAAGTCTGGTTGACCACTAATCCTACCCGCTTACCCTTCAGTAAACGAGTGACGACATCCATCCGCTCGGCACCTAGCTTTAACGGGGCGTTTTGTGAATAGACCGTTGGCGTCAGGCTAAAAAGTATGACTAGAAATATAAAGATCTGTTTCATTACATATATAATAACTGTATACTAACCGCAAAAGTACGAAATGTTTTTCACAGAAAGTTTATACTTTTGAGGCGAATAACAGACAATACTAAGAATATGAATGTAAAAACACTTTTTTATGCGGTAGCCTTCTTGAGTTTGTCGTGGGCGTCTTTCACCTATGCGCAAGATGTCCTGCCGGAATATACGCAAGCACGCCGTTTCGCCCCGTCGAATGCGGAACAGTTACTTTTCTCTTATACCCTTACCCCCAATTATTTTAATAATAGTGACAAATTCTGGTACGAGTATAAGACGAGTGAGGGGACAAACTGGTATCTGGTGGACCCCGATTCGAGAAATAAACGATTATTATTCGATCGGGATGAGTTGGCGGCACAGATAAGCGAGATCGTGAGAGAGCCTTTTACCGGACAACAACTTCCTATCGAAGATTTACGCTTAAAGGAAGATGATCGCACGTTTACTTTCTCGATAAAGGGTACGAACGGGAACTATTTTTTCTCGTATGATTATCCGTCCTCCCGGTTGACTCGGATTACGAAAAACGAGATTCCTGCTAAAATCCGTTGGGCGAATATATCGCCGGATAAAAAGCGGGTCGTCTTCGCGAAAGATCTGAATCTGTATGTCATGAGTTATGAGGATTATGAGAAAGCCGTGAAGAATCCGGAGGATAAGACGATATCCGAGATCGCCTTGACTACGGATGGCGAAAAAGATTTTGGCTTTGGTATGCCCCGGACCTTCTTGAATACCGATACTTTATGTGACCATAAGCGGAAATATGTAATGGGGAACTGGTCTCCCGATGGTCGTTATTTCGTCGCGACTTTGTCGGATCAACGTGAGGTGCAAGATTTATGGGTGATTAACTCGATCGCCAAACCTCGTCCTACACTTGAGACCTATAAATATCAGATGCCGGGAGAGGCGGGTTCTCCAATCGTTCATTTATATCTCTTTGATTTGGAAAATGCCGGAAAGCGGAAAGAAATCCGGGTGGATTGTTTTAAAGATCAAATAATTAATCTAGCCTCCAAACCGGATAAGGAGCGTACGGGACTCACTCGGAACTCGATCTGGTTGGGAGATAACCAGACCTTCTATTTGACCCGTGTCAGCCGGGATATGAAACGGGTGGATATCTGTTCGTATACGATCGGGGAGGATTCGGTAAAAGCGATCATTGAGGAACGTCTAAATACCTCTATGGAAACCCGCCCGCTAGCGATGACCGATAATGGTAAGGAATTGATCCATTGGAGCGAACGGGATGGTTGGGCGCATCTGTATCTATATGACGCGCAAGGAAATTTGAAAAACCGTATCACCAAAGGACCTTGGCATGTGGACGCCATCGTAGACGTGGACAGTAAGAATCGAGTCGTTTACTTCAAGGCGAATGCCCGGGAAAAGGGAGATACGACTCCTTATTACGAGCATTTGTATCGGGTGAATCTGGATGGTTCGGGCTTAAAGCTGATTACTCCGGGCGATTATTTCCACCTGGTCTCTATGGATAAATCCATGCGATATATCGTGGATAACTATTCTCGTGTCAATACGATCCCGGCTACGGCATTGTATGATAACCAAGGTAACCGATTGATGACCTTGGAGGAGAGTGACTTCTCCCAATTATTCATGGCAGGTTATAAATTCCCTGAGCCTTTTTCGGTAAAGGCGGCCGACGGGGTGACCGATTTGTATGGTGTCATGTATAAGCCTTTTGATTTTGATTCCACGAAAGTATATCCGGTCATTAACTATGTATACCCCGGACCGCAACAGGAGGGAACTTTCTTTCGCTACATCCCGATGAATCCTCGTACGGATCGTTTGGCGCAAGCCGGATTTGTCGTGGTGTGCATGGGACATAGGGGAGGGCATCCCAGTCGCTCCAAGTGGTATCATAATTATGGATATGGAAATTTGCGTGATTATCCGATGGCGGATCATAAAGTAGCTATTGAGCAGTTGTGCGCTCGATATAAATTCATGGATATCAACCGGGTCGGCATACACGGACACTCCGGTGGCGGTTTCATGTCTACAGCGGCTATGCTGCTTTATCCGGATTTCTTTAAGGTAGCGGTATCTTGTGCCGGCAATCATGACAATAACATTTATAACCGGTGGTGGGGAGAGAAACATCATGGGGTAAAGGAGATCACGGATGATATGGGAAATATCTCGTTCGATATTCGCATCCCGACCAATCAGGAATTGGCGAGGAATTTGAAAGGCCATCTGTTATTGATCCATGGCGATATCGATAATAATGTGCATCCGGCGAATACCATTGTTGTCGTGGACGAGTTGATCAAGGCTGGCAAACGCTTTGATATGTTGATCGTACCGGGAAAACGTCATCATTTTGATGACTATAATGAGTATTATTACTGGCGGATGGTCGATTACTTCTCTGAGTATTTGAGAGGCGAACGGGAAACAGGTGCGGATATAAAAGATTTGAAACTGGGCAATTGGTTTCAGGGGTATCAGTGATGAGAAGTAGTATATGTGAGAGAGATTGTTTATTTTTGTCTCGCAAAAAAATAAATAGGATGAAACCTCTTGATATAATAAAGAAATATTATCCGGAAAGTTCGGATGCCTACCGGATTTTGGTGACTCATAGCCGCAGCGTGGCGGATAAGGCATTAGCATTGGCCCGTTTGCATCCGGAGATGAATCTGGATCTGACTTTTATTGAGGAAGCGGCGATGTTGCATGACATAGGGATCTTTTTGTGTAACGCACCGGATATCGATTGCCATGGGGAGGCCGATTATATCTGCCATGGCTATCTGGGAGCCGATTTAATGCGGAAAGAGGGGTATCCTCGCCACGCCTTAGTTTGCGAGAGGCATACGGGAACGGGGCTTTCGCTTGCCATGATCGAGGAACGGAACCTGCCTGTTCCACATCGGGATATGCGTCCCGTGTCATTGGAAGAACAATTGATCTGTTTCGCTGATAAATTCTTTAGCAAGACTAAATTGACGAAAGAGAAACCGGCTGATAAGATAAAACAGAGCTTATCCAAGTATGGAAATGAGACAGTTGAGCAGTTTGAACACTGGTGTAAACTCTTTTTAGGGGAATAAAAGCATAAGGGCTCGTTTATTTATTATACATTTGCACGCTGTAACACACTGCAAAGAACGAAGTAATGTTTTTGATATATAGAGTCCTAATCATTCTATTCGTTTTCCTCTTGGGAGGCTTGGGCGTGCAGGCGCAGGAGATTGTCGCTCCTGCCGATAGCTTGGCGCAGACTGATTCTCTCTTGGTGGCTCCTACGGATAGTACAACGTTAGCGGGAGATTCGATTCCAGAAAAGCAGACCGGGCTAGATGCTCCGGTCAGTTATCAAGCGACCGATTCTATCGTGATGACGGCTGGCAACTGGGCATATCTTTACGGGGAAGGCGATGTCAAATACCAGAATATCGAGCTGCAGTCCGAATTGATTGAGATGAATATGGATAGTAGCATCGTGTTCGCTAAGTTTGGACTCGACTCTATCGGGCAGGAGTTTGGCTATCCGTTGTTTAAGGAGGGCGATCAGCAGTATGAGTCGAAGACGATGCGGTATAATTTTGGTACCAAGAAAGGATATATCACGGACGTGATTACCCAGCAGGGCGAAGGGTATGTTACCGCCGGGCGAACGAAAAAGATGGAAGGGGATATCTTGAACATGGTGGGTGGTAAGTATACGACCTGCGACGAGCATGAGCATCCTCACTTTTACATCCAGATGACGAAAGCGAAGGTGCGCCCGAAAAAGAATATCGTAACGGGTCCGGTCTATCTGGTCTTGGAGGACGTGCCGTTGTATCCGATCGGGTTACCTTTCTGTTTCTTCCCGTTCTCGAGTACATATTCATCCGGTATTATTATGCCGACTTTCGGAGACGAGTCTACCAGAGGTTTCTTCTTGCGTGACGGTGGATATTATTTCGCCTTGAGCGATTATATGGACTTGGCTTTGTTGGGAGAGATTTATACCAAGGGATCTTGGGGATTGTCGGCCAAGTCGGCTTACCGCAAACGTTATAAATTCTCGGGCAGTTTTAATGCTTCTTATTTGGTGACGAAATTGGGAGATAAGGGCTTGCCAGACTATAATTTATCCAAGGACTTCAAGGTTAACTGGACGCATACGCAAGACCCTAAGGCGAATCCTTATCTGTCTTTCTCGGCGAGCGTAAACTTCTCGACCTCTTCGTATGACCGTAATAATCAGAACAGTTTATACCCGAATGCGAATGGATATGCCGATGTGAACCAGAATACGAAGAGTTCATCCATCAACGTAACGAAACGTTTCCCGAATAACCCGTTCACGATCTCCGGTACGATGAGTATAAACCAGACGACCCGTGATTCTTCTATCGCCGTGACCTTGCCTAGCATGACGGTTACGATGAGTCGTATCTTCCCTTTCAAGCGGAAACATCCGGTCGGGAAGGAGCGTTGGTACGAGAAGATCTCCATGAGTTATTCCGGTACGTTTAGTAATAGTATAACGACAAAAGAAAACTTATTATTCAAATCGAATTTGATCAAAGATTGGCAGAATGCTATGCAGCACTCGATTCCGGTAAGCGCTACATTCTCCGTGCTCAAGTACTTGAATATTTCTCCCTCTTTCAATTATAAGGAACGTTGGTACACCAGCAAGATCGAACAGGAATATGATACGCAGAAACAGGCTTTGGTAGCCCGCGACACTACGTATGGTTTTTATCGTATTTACGATTTTAACGCTTCTATCTCTGCGTCTACTACCTTGTATGGTTTTTATAAACCGTTGCCATTCTTGGGTAATAAGGTTGAGATGATCCGTCACCGCTTCGAGCCGTCTATTACGGTAAGCGCCCAGCCGGACTTCGCTTCTTCTCGTTTTGGTTTTTATGAGACTTATGTATATCAAGACGCGAATGGTGAGGATCGTGAATATACGTATTCTCCGTTCGCTCATAATATGTATGGCGTTCCGGGAACGGGAAAACAAGGAAATATCAGTTTTGACGTAAATAACAATATCGAGATGAAGGTGCGTTCGGATAAGGACTCTACTGGATTCAAGAAAATTAGTCTGATCGATAAGCTGTCGTTAGGCATGAGTTATAATATGGCGGCGGATTCATTTAAGTGGAGTGACTTGAGTGTCGGTTTACGTTTGAAATTATCCAAGAGTTATACGTTGAACTTGAATGGTCAGTTCGATACCTATACGTACGATGAGAATGGGCATCGTGTCGATATTCCCCGTTGGAAAGCAGGCAAGGGTATTGGCCGTTTGAGAGGGACTAGCACCAGTTTTTCTTATACATTTAATAATGATACGTTCAAGAAGTTGTTTGGAGGAGGTGATAGCTCATCGGATAAATCCGGGAATCAATCGGCTTCCACGGATCCGAATGCAGATCCGGATGGATTGAACCCGGATGGAGAAGGAGAGGGCGAGAATAAGGAAAGTGGTGGCCGTCTGTTGGGCAAAAAGAAAGAGACCGGTGAGACAGATGCCGATGGCTATTTAATTTCCAAGATTCCTTGGAGCCTCTCGTTTAGTTATGGTTTGAGCTTGCGGTATGGTGATTTTAATCGTTCTAAACTGGAGTATGATTACGCCTTGACTCACTCTTTGAGCTTTAACGGAAATATCCAGCCGACAAAGAACTGGCGTTTTAACTTTAACGCTACTTATGATTTTGACGCTAAGAAGATTTCTTATATGACTTGTAACGTAACTCGTAACTTGCACTGTTGGCAAATGACGGCTAGTTTCGTTCCGGTCGGTCCTTATAAATCCTATACATTCAGTATCGCTGTAAGCTCTGCTTTATTGAAAGATTTGAAGTATGATAAGAGAAGTAATTATAGGGATGGACAGCAGTGGTATTAATAATTGAAAATTGAGAATTGAGAATTGAAAATTAAAGTTACACAATCCAATAATTCTCAATTCTCAATTTTTAATTCTCGCCCCATTTGATGGGGGTTTGCCCAGTTGCGATTAAATAATCATTGGCTTTGCTGAAATGCTTGTTTCCGAAGAATCCCCGGTAAGCGGAAAGTGGGGACGGATGAGCTGATTTAAGAACCAGATTACGGGATGAATCGATGAAAGCACCTTTCCTTTGTGCGTAGGAACCCCATAATATGTAAACGATATGGCTTCTTTCAGCCGCCAGACGATGAATAACAGCATCAGTAAAGGTCTCCCAACCTCTATTTTGATGGGAACCGGCTTGATGCGCTCGTACTGTGAGAGTGGCATTTAGCAATAATACGCCTTGATCTGCCCAACGAATCAAATTGCCAGTTGTTGGAACCGGATGCCCTAGATCATCTTGTATTTCTTTGAATATATTGATGAGGGAAGGGGGGAAAGGTACCCCATCCTGCACGGAGAAACAAAGTCCGTGCGCCTGTCCCGGCTCGTGATAAGGATCTTGGCCGAGGATAACGACCTTCACTTTATCGAACGGGCAGTGCTCAAAAGCGTTGAACATATAAGGACCGGGAGGATAAACAGTACCTTGGCGGTATTCTTGTTTAACGAAATCGGTCAATTGCTTGAAATAATCTTTTTCAAACTCGTCGGCTAACCGTTTTTTCCAGCTTTCTTCAATCTTTACATCCATAATATAATAGTTGGCTGTTAACTAAATAAGCATCATTCCAGCCGCACGTGCTTCCTTGCGCATCTCCTCCGGCCAGATACTTGCCTGTATCTCTCCGATATGGGCCTTACGAAGATAGAACATACACAACCGGCTTTGTCCGATACCACCGCCGATACTTTGCGGAAGTTCACCGCTCAAGAGGCGTTTGTGGAAATATAGTTCCTTTTTCTCCCCGGCTTTGCAAATATCCAACTGGCGTAGCAAGGCTTCCTTATTGACGCGGATACCCATAGAGGATAGTTCCATAGAACGGTTTAGTACATCATCCCAAACCAATAAATCCCCGTTCAATCCGGTTTGTCCGTTCTCGGCGATCGTAGACCAATCATCGTAGTCCGGAGCACGTCCGTCATGCTTCTCCCCATTGCTTAGCGAGCATCCGATACCGATAATGAATACGGCCCCGTATTCCTTGGTGATAGCGTCTTCCCGCTCTTTCGGTGTAAAGGTAGGATATTTTTGTAACAAATCCTCGGAATGGATGAAATGAATCTGTTGGGGGAGCGTCGGGCGGATTTGAGGAAACATCTCGTAAACTAAATATTCGGTACGGACCATAGCGGCATATATGCGACGGACGATTTCCTTGAGGAAATCGATATTACGTTCGCTTTCGCTCATTACACGTTCCCAGTCCCATTGGTCCACGTATAAAGAGTGTAAATTACCTAGCTCCTCGTCTGAGCGGATGGCGTTCATGTCGGTGTAAATACCGTAACCTTCTTCAATGTGATAATCGGCGAGTGTCAGTCGTTTCCATTTGGCGAGTGAGTGTACGATCTCTGCTTTAGAGTCGTTTAAATCCTTGATAGGAAAAGTGACGGCTCGCTCGGTCCCGTTAAGATCATCATTGATACCCATGCCCTTAAGTACGAATAAAGGTGCGGTTACGCGCCTTAGGCGTAGCTCGGATGAGAGGTTTTGCTGGAAAAAGTCCTTGATCTTCTTGATTCCCATTTCAGTCTGGGATAAGTTAAGTAAGGCTTTATACCCTGCGGGTTTAATAAGATAGCTCATATACTTGTTGTACTTTGTGTTTGTGAAATATGTGCGGCAAAGATAATGATTAATGGCAAAATAACAAGAATGTGATCGCTTTTATTTGCAAAATGGCAGAATAAGCAGAATACTTATATGCAAAATATCAAAAATAAAATATTTCTTTCCTGTATTTGCTAAACTAAGATATTATATGTACTTTTGCGCAGTCTTTGGCTCGGTAGCTTAGTTGAATAGAGCGTCAGATTCCGGTTCTGAAGGTCGTGGGTTTGAGTCCCACCCGGGTCACAAAAAATCCTTGGTAATCAATTGATTACTGAGGATTTTTTCTTTTTATGACTCTTTGATAAGGCTCCAATTCTGTGCAGATTCTACTAATATAGCTTAGTTGTTGACCTATTGTTGACCCCTAAATTGTAGAATTAAAATGTTGACAATCAAGGCAGAAGTCCAAAGGGACAAACAGAGAAATGACGGAAGTTACAATGTGAAGATTCGTTTTACTTATGAGAGAAAGGTTAGAAGGCTGTCTTCAAGTCTGTTCGTAACAGCTAAAGATCTTACTAAGTCCTTATCCTTTAAAGATGGTACTCCCATCAAAAGGGAGATTGATGATCTGGTTCGTTATTATCAGGACAAGTGTGCTCACTTTCAAATAGAATCGAAGTGTTACACTTTAGATGAAATTATTAATTGTTTAGACGAGGAACGTGAGAGGAATAGGAGTGTAGATTTTATTCAGTTTGCTAGAGAGTGGATTGCAAATACAGAAGTTAAAGGAGTAAAGAACTACAAAAGTGCTGTGAATACCCTAATTCGTTATGTCAATAAAGAACATCTGAATGTGAATGATATTACTGTAACCTTCTTAAATGGATTCATTAAATTTTTAAATAAAGAGAGGGAGGCTAGAATCGAGGTATTACGTTGTTCTGGTAAACGAATACCTTCTAACAGATCAGCTTCTCTTTATATAAGTAGTGTTAGGCATTTGTTTAATGAGGCTAAGAGGTTTTATAATGATTATGACAGGAATATCATCCTCATACCTAATTCTCCTTTTGAAAATTTTAAAGTACCAAAGCAAGAAGTTACACGTAAGAGAGCTATTACCCCTGTTTTATTAAAGAAGATATGGGAATTGCCCTATAGGTACACGGTTAAAGGTAATGAGGCGATTTGCCGTTATAATTTAGCGAAAGATTGTTTTATGCTTTCATTTTGTTTAATAGGAATGAATTCCGTGGACTTATTTAATGCTGCTACAAGGATTGAAGATACAATAGTTTACAATAGAACGAAGACAAAGGCACGTAGAGATGATGATGCTAAGATGATGGTTGATATTCCTATAATTATTAGATCTATAGTAAATAAATATAGTGATTGTACTGGCAAACGACTATTCAATTTTTATTTAAACTATGCGGATGAATCAACTTTTAATAAAGCCATCAATTGTGGGTTGAAGGAATTGGGGAAGGAATTAGGTGTTGAAGATTTGGAATTTTATGCGGCCCGTCACTCTTGGGCTACTATAGCCCTGAATAAGGTAGGCATAGATAAATATACTGTGCATGCAGCGTTGAATCATCTTGATGAAAGCATGAAGGTTACAGATATCTACATCGAGCGTGACTTCGTAAATGAAAATAAAGCTAATTTGAAAGTGATAGAATATGTTTTGGGTTGATGGATAAGGTAAATCCCCACTTGCAGTAATGTAGGTGGGGATAACTTGTCTATCTTTGTTGTCCTAACGTTTATATTAATGGAATTAACAGAAGATAAATTAGAATACATTGCTTTCGTTGCAAGAAGAATATTGTTGATGGCAGATTGATTTACACCAGACATAAGACCGGTAAGTTAATCAAAGCTCCCTTGCAACCGCAGGCCGTGGATCTGATCGAGAAATACAGTATCAAAGACAATACTTACCTGTTCCCTATTCTATCTAATTTTCACAAGACTGAATTGCAAAGAGCGAACAGGGTACATAAGGTAATCTCCAAGGTGAACGAACGCTTGAAAGAGATTGGCAAGGCATTGGATATTCCAATTGACCTTACGACCTATGTCGCACGCCACAGTTAAGCAACCGTAATGAAAAGGGCTGGTGTGCCTACCTCAATCATTCGTGAGTTGATGGGGCATAGTTCAGAAAGCGTAACTCAAATCTATCTGGATAGCTTCGACAATGAACAGATGGACGAGGCGATGAGGAATTAGCTCTAAATTATCATGGATTAGCTTGCTTATCTCGAAATTCTTCATACATTTGCCCCAATCTTACAAACGAGGTAAGGGAAAAGGATTAAGAACAAGGAATAATCTCCTGTTCATCACATGGCCTACGTGACAGTGCAGTATCAAAAACGATACCAAGAAAGATGGCCTTCTACAAGAAGCCTAACAGCAATAATTCTACCATAGGTAGCGGCTTCTGCAACTAAGTTACCGGGATATACTTCCCGCACTTACGTTAGACATATTACTCTTGCATCTTTATACATGGATGTAATGTGTCTATTTGTAACTATAACTTAGTCGCAGGAGCTTTTTTTGTCTTCAATCCAATTGTTAAACATTCAAACTTCGATTAAATGAACAAGAAGTTTCTGTTTTCCCGGACAATTGGCATGAGCTACCTATCGGGACTTACCAGCAAGGTAAGAGTAATCCGGCTCGCAGAGTTAATAACAATATATGCGTCTGCATCCCCAATTCCGGGAGAGGTACGAAATCCGTACCGACCATATATAAGCGATTTTACTCAAGTTTCTTACCCATTAATCCCGTCTTGCCATGAGTGAACAGAATGGATTTAAAGGGTTGGAGGTTGTCGAACTGAACATTTCCAAAGGCGAATACCTGTCAGAAGCCTTAAAAAGACAAGGCTACCCCATGCTGCCGAGCAATGCCATTATTAATAAGGTAATGACAGGTACGGGAGCTACTTACATGGAATTGAACGCGAAGTTAAGTCCAAGAAACTCTATCGTGATTGAGCCGTTCAAATCTTCGGTGGAGAACAAGGTACTGACCTTTAATGAAGCTCAAGGGGTGTTCAAAGAAGTGACCGTCAAGAAACTGATCGCTTACCTCAAGAACCCCAACATCAAGTACAAAAAGATCATAACCACCCCCGAAGGGTTTCAGAGCAAAGTCTTGAAGGTGGCAAAGGACTTGGGCTTGAATATTTATAAGGAGTTCTTCTGCCTGTTCGATGAATCCGAGCACTTGACAGAAGATACAGGCTATCGTAGAAGCATATCCGCCCCAATGAAGGAGTTCTTCAAATTCGAGGGAAAGGCTGTCGTGTCTGCCACTCCGTTAAAGCCGAGCAAGTACACCTTAACACTGTTCTTGCGTCACCAATTCAAGTGGGTAGAAATTAAGCCCGACTATGACTATCGGGAGGATATGACTTTGATAACAACCCGTAGCTTTTACAGTCGGGTGAAGCAGGAAGTAAAAAGGCTGTTGGATAACGGTTCTCCCCATGTGTGCATCTTCTATAAGACAACAGAGGGAATCTGTAGCATCGTGGAATCATTGCTGCATGACGGAATAATAAAAGAGGACGACTACAAGGTCTTCTGCTCAAAGGACAGTGCCGACAAGCTAAAGAGCCGCTTCTTGGAACATAGTACGGATAAGCTGGAACTTCCTCTAAGAAGGGTGAATCTGTTTACATCGAGGTTCTTCCCGTCAATAGACATCAATCTGAAAGAACTTTGCGATGTGCTGATACTGTCGAACTACGATCATGTGAAGCACACCCTAATCAATCCGTTCACCGAAGCCATCCAGTGTCAAGGCAGATTTAGGCATGTGTTCCCCAACGGGAAGAGATATAACTCTCTTACGGTTATAGCTTCAATTCCTAACGAGCTTGAAGTTAAACCCGAAGAAGAAATATATAAAGACATCGAGGCGAGAATCAAATGTTACCGAGCCATTCAGCAGGAAGGGATAAAAGCTGATGATCCCACATATTATGATAAGGAATTAAAACGGCTACGGCTGAATGAGGTCTTAAATTCCGAGCGGAACAGATTTGACAGGTTCTCCATAGAGCAACTATTACTTGACGAGCAGGTGAAAGGATATTATCTCTCACCCAATGCACTTAGACAGGCATACGAAGATACAGGATATTTCAATGTGGACTTCCAACCCGAAGATGAAGCGGTCGGTGAAGATGACATTTACAGAATTAAAGCCGCTAAAGCGAAGGATAAATACCAGCTTATTGTATCCACATTAGAAGCGACAAAAGACAATGCCGAGGCGATACGGTTCGTCCGGGCACAATGCGTGGAGGAAGAATGGCTTATCAACGCCTTCTTCAAGTTAGGGAAGGAGGTTATCGAACAACAACAGTACGGTAAGACTGCGATCAAGAAACTATTGAAACAGACCGAGGAGGAAGAAGCCCTACAACGAAGATTCAGCCCGGAGTTTCTTCATGATATGATCAGAGAGTTCGAGTCAGAAACAGGTAACGATTTATATATTCCCGTAAAGAATGTGCTTGACAGGATTGGATACCTGTTGGACTGTTACGGAATAACCTACTCCCGATATGGAGACGGCAAGAAAGATGCAATGTGCAAGTTGTCCGAAGCTCTCATCAAGGAATATTTCGATCCGAGGCGTAGTAACCGGGAGGGTGAGGCCAAGGTCAAGTTTGTTCGGTTTAAAGAGGAGTTGTTTAAACGGAAGGACTGTGAGGAACATATAATACCTAATGTTCTCCCCGGTTGATCCCACCCCTCATTTACTCCCCCCATGCTTGCCAGAAGGAAAATCAAAATTCAGACAGGCATGGGGGTACACCATCAATCACAAATAAAATTATACTCACCAACCAACTCCCCAATCTCCAACTGAGCGAATCTGTAAAAGGTAACACTAAATAGCCCTATATGTAAAATATCCTAATGATATAACACTTATAGTCATTTAGCAAGTAGTAATGAAGTCCTAAATTGTAAACTGAGCGATCCGTTTCATTTAGGACTTCATTCACATACTTGCCAATCAATCAATAATCACTTAATTCAATTACATTATGAGTACATTACAGATCATGCCGTTTGAGGCAAGAGAGAGAAGGTTTCAGAGTTTACAATCAGCAGCGGAGGAAGCTACTTTGCTAGTGCCCAAGCACAAGAATGTCCTACACTTCATTGAGAGTAACACGCAGGAAGCAACCATCAATCACCTAAAGAACGATTGCATTGTTCCAGTCTTCAGCAAGGATAACGAGCTTACTGTTTCACACGCTGCATTCATTGAGACAGTAGGTGAAGCAGTCCAGAATTTCTTTAGCGGTGAACGGATTGAACAACCAGACATTCGTGTGTCCCATATTATTAAAGGTAGAGTACCATCTGCCATTCATAAGCGAGCAAGCCAATTACAGGATAGTGATCGTACGATCTACTACGAGCGTTGCGCATTCGCTTATGAAGTTCCATCCATTCAGTAGATCGTTGAAGGGAATAAGCTCAATCTTACTGTTACAGGTGTGCGGGCCTTCAACAGAGAGAACCTATATTCACGTAAGACAGTGGAAAGGTTCAGCATTGGAATTGGATTCAAGAACCTTGTTTGCTGTAACCTCTGTCTGTTCACAGACGGATTGAAGAACGATATTAGGGTTAGTGATACGACCCAGCTATTCAAAGAAGCGTTAGAGTTGTTCCAGCAGTACAACCCAAGTCGCCACCTTCAACTCATGCGTGAATTTGGTAATCATTCACTTACACAGCACCAATTCGCACAGATATTGGGTAAAATGCGATTATATCAAAGTCTACCTTCTATCAACCAGCGTAAACTTCCACCCATGTTAATGACGGATAGTCAGATTAACCAAGTGGCAAGGGCTTATGTGAATGATGAAAATTTCTACGGATATGGCAGGGAATTATCGATGTGGCGGTTCTACAACTTACTTACAGGAAGTAACAAATCAAGCTATATTGATACTTATTTGGACAGAGCGTTAAACGCTACTGATATTGCACAAGGCATAACATCAGCACTGCAAGGTGATGATGCTTATAGATGGTTTATTGATTGAGAGAGGAAGGGGCATCTATTTACTTAGGTGTCCTTCCTTTTGTCTAATAATTAACTAATTAAACTTGCAAGTACGTAAATAAGTACATATATTTGCAGTAAATAAAAGGAGGACTTATGAGAACAGCTAATTATACTGATTTAAGAGCAAATCTTAAAGGTTATATTGACTCTGTAATTGATGATTGTGAAACTGTAATCGTCAACCGTGGTAAGGGAAGCGGAGTAGTGATGATTTCCCTTGATGAATACAATTCATTAAAGGAGACAGAATATATCATGTCGTCACCTGACACAATGGGCGCTATTCGTAAAGGAGAGGAAGATATTAAGAATGGTAATGCCATCGCCCAGAATGAAGGAGAAAGCATTGATGATTTCTTAAATCGGGTAGCATGTACAGAATAATATTGTCAGACCAAGCACGTAAGGATTATCAATACTTCTTACGAAGTGGCAATACAGCTATCATAGATAAAATTAAAGCTTTATTGAATGATATAGCTGAACACCCTTATGCTGGGATTGGAAAACCTGAACCTCTTAAATATGAGTTGGCAGGTAAATGGTCAAGACGGATTAATTCAGAGCACCGTCTCATTTACTCTGTACATGACGATATGATAGAGGTCTCCATCTTCTCAATGAGACACCATTACTCCAAGAAGTAGTACCACTACATACAATTTACTAATTGAAAGGGCATCTATTAAGTTAGGTGTCCTTTCTTTATATCTACTAACTATTTAAAGATTACATCTTATGAATACCAAAGACATTGATAATGCGATTAATCACATTATATCATTACAGGAAAAGCTATCCACCTGTGAGAACAATCTCCAATACATCAAGCGGTTGCAAGCATTGAAATACTGGCTGCATAAGTTTGACAGTTTATTGGATAGAACCAGCAGACTAAATGGTGAATATGCAGCGATACATGAAAGTTACTTCCATGCCTGTGCTGGATTTTCATTCTATGACAGGGTTTATCATTCCATCTTATCATACCAATATGGAGATAGACCGTTCTAATTCAGTTGGGCATCCTCATTTGGGTGTCCAACTTACATAAGCTGAACGAACATTCAGCGTTTGTAACCCACTATTAATAAATGTAAATTATGAAGACATACATAGCATATTTAAGGCAATCCACCATGAAGCAACAGCTATCAGGTTTAGGTGTGGAAGCCCAAAGAGAAATCATACATAACCATGTAAAGAATAAACCCATACTTGCTGAATACATTGAAACGGAGAGCGGCAAGAAGTCTAACAGACCTCAACTTCTCGCAGCTTTGGCAATGTGCAGGAAGACTAACTCTGTTCTGATTGTCGCTAAACTGGATAGGTTGTCAAGGAACGTAGCATTTACATCTAAACTTCTGGAATCAGATGTTGAGATTGTCTTCTGTGACTTTCCACAAGCTAATAGGCTAATTCTACATATTATATCATCCATCGCAGAATACGAAGCGGGGTTAATTAGTCAGAGAACCAAGTAATCATTACAGGCTAAGAAAGCAAGAGGAATCAAGTTAGGAAAGTCTGATAACTTGATGAACAAGTTTGAGCAAGCTATCTACAATAGCTCCCGTACCAATAAGGCTAAAGCTGAAAACAATCCCAATAATATGAGGGCAATCGCATTGCTACGGTCACTGTCAATGCAGGGTAAGTCACTCTCTGAAATGACTGACTTGTTGAATGAGCAAGGCTTCGTAACATCTAAGGGCTGCCAATTCCAGATAACCCAAGTTAAGAGGTTACTTGTCAGAGTAGGGTTAATATCGTGAAATCACTTTGAAAGGTAGGACAAATCCAGAGCAAGGTTAGCTTTATATACCCCAATCTAAGTTTGTCCTACCCTAAATTTCAAACGGAGAAGTAAGCATCTACACCTTATATATATGGTACATCTAAAATATTAAGTTGAGAAGCATCTAAAATCAATTCTTCACAGTTTGGCATTTCAGCCCTATACTATATAGTCAATTACACCAATTCCAAGAATCCATATACATCTAAAGTCTTAAAACTTATGTCGAAGATAGCCCATTGTAAATCACCAACAATATGTTGACATGATGATGAAAATTCAAGGCGGGTATGGAAGTTGAGAATTTGACTCTTATATGGGGAGAGTAAGATTTCATACCTGTCCCAGATATATGACTTTAGGCTTATCTCTGATTTTTAATGAACAATAGTTCTTGCCAATTCAAACGATTTAGTAACTTTGCATTGTAATCCTTCACTCCTAAAGCGTTAGGTCACTGAACGGAGGACATTATAAGTTAACAGAGCGTACTGAAATTAACCCATTGTGAAACTGGACATTTCTATGATTGGAGTTAATGAGCAAGAGCGCTCACGTCAATGTTATATACCTATCTCATAAGGTAGTCTATATATCGTTTGGCGTGGGCTATTGTTTATTATCCAATCAGGGCAGTCCAGAACTCTTAGAAATAAGAGTGCCTCACAATGGTAATATTCAATAGTTTCCACGCCTTCTTTGTGTTTAATAGCTTACTGAAGGGAACAGGTAAGTAACTTTAAATTTAACCTTATGGGGTTGTTCACACTAGTAGACAGGATTTCCTTACTCCGTGATTGTAGAGCCATTATGAAGCTGATGGTGAAATTGCAAAGGTGTCCTAAGCCAGACAAGGCGGAACTGTGTCTTGAAGTAGAAAGAAGGTTACAGACCTTATCAAGTAAAGGGGCTAAGATGCCAGATGCGGCATTTACTATTATCATACCTATTCAAGGCAGGGATAATAACCTATTTTCTTTCATGCAAGTGGTGAAGGAAGAACTATATTCATTCAAGAATTAACAATTAGTCAAAGTTAAACAGACGTGGCAACAATTAAATGTTGTAGTTCCTCACGTTCTTACATTTAATAGCTTACCAGAGGGAATAGGTGAGCATGATTTTAATATCTAAAAAGAAATATTATGTTTGAATACTACTACATTACAATCGTAAAAGAGAACGCGAAGCTAGCTATTAAGATGAAGATTTTGACATATCAAGGAGAAAGATATGTAGAGACCTCACGTTTAAGACCTAATTTACCCAACATCAACCAAGAGGCAGCTACTACAATAAGTGAATTTTATAATGACATTGATTTCCAAGTTGCAAGAATTAACTCCCAAGATTGGGCATTGGATGCTACTAGCTTTGATGATGCATTATATCATGCGATAGATAATCACATTAGAATACATAATCGTTTATTTGTTAACGACTTATTAGCATATATAGATGTTAATTTTCATATCTTAGAAGCTTGCAACGCCTTTAATGAAGAGCAATTAAGAAACATATACTCTATTAGAAAAAATAAAGCTACAAATAAATACTTAAAATACATAATACATACGATTGATAAATAATAAATGTTCAAAACACCTTATACATATCAACAATGTTTATCCACATATCTTATATGGATAGCATCCTGCATAGATAAAGAACAGAAGGATTACTATCAAGAGTGTACAAGTTTTGAAATTTGGTACGATAGGCATAGGGGAAATAGAATTCAGATAATCTTCTTTAAGAACCATGAAGATTATCTTTATATACTGGAACATTCAACATTTGCATGGAGAGTTGACGTACACTATCAATTCTGTAGAATATATCGTTATCCTTTAGGATGTACGAGAGAACAAATTATTGATATAATAATTAAAGCGATTATCAATATTTACAAGAACGGAGATATCCCTAAAACAATATAAATTAATTAATAATATACAATGAATAATTTAGATTTATTCTGGAATTGGTTCAATGCAGACTGTGAAGACATGGGCATTCAATATACCCAGACGGAGCAACAGACCAATAATAATATCTTGATAAAGATAGTACCTACAACAATGTCAAGTGGTTTATATCAGCTCAATCTATTTCTTAAAAGTGATAGAGTTCCATTTGCAGTTAAATGCTATGGGCATCACGAGTACATTGAATCTTTACTAAATACAACATCTACATTTAGACGATATTATGGAATTCCTATACTTTCTATCACGGTAGATTCCGATGAATATCCAAGAGAACTAACTATTACTTTTTAGACTGGTGAATTAACGACAGTTGAAATTAAGTAAATTATAGATACATATAATTAAAATTTAAAAGAATGAGAACATTTAGAATTTTAGCAGCCCTTATGATGGCTGTTGTGTGTGTGGGTCTATCATCTTGTAGCAAGGATGATGATGAGAAAATTGGTTCAACGGATAATATAGTTGGAGTTTGGACTATCACTTCTGATGAAGGATGGGAACTTCATGAGGGTGAAAAAGATGAATGGAAAGATGAAGATTCAGACCACTTTCTTAAGTTTTATAAAGATGGTACTGGAACTCATGCGGATGACCAAGAGTTTAATCCGTTCACATGGTACATAGACAATAATATTTTGACTCTCAATCCTACAACATCATATTATGATGAAGAGGTTTGGACTATAAAATCATTAAATGCTAATACATTAGTACTTGAAATGTCTGGTACAGACTTCTACAACAAACTGACTTGTAAAAAGAAATAAAGTTTAGACATTACAAAGAAGGCTGCATTGATTACTCTTTGCAGCCTTTCTTAATTAATCTCACACAAACATCTTAGGTTGAGAGCTAATCAGATATACTAATTGACTAACTGATTAATTACTACAAATTTAGTCAATTCAAAGTAGTCCACCAAACTAAATATCATACGATATTAAGCTAAATCAGACTGTCTGACAGAGGATTAGATTGAAGACATAGAATTGAACCAACCGGTGTGAAGTGGGCTGTTAATGGCTAAATGGCATGAGGTGCAGAATTACTAAATATTAGTTCATATATGGGATGAATGGATTTCATACCTCTTTAAAGAATTGTGTTTGAGAGAACTCTTATGCAGTTTCTTATACTCTCTCTTCACTATTACAGTAATACAGACCAAAGATTAATACACTATGCAAGATTTCACAACCAGACTTGAAGATACTTCTTACGAATTAATGCTATTTACATATGACACGATCTGAATTACCTAACAATTCACTCAAGACAGATTCTCTAACCCCTAATGCTCCGTTTCATTATGTCGTAGCTGGAAGCCAAGGTATTATGTTAGCAGCAGCTACAATGCTACTCCTATATATCATTATAGTTGTGGTAGGATTGATATGTGGTTTGGGATGGGGAAGTTTACTCTTGCCAATTCTTGTTTACCATCTACTATTAGGTATCGCTGTGGCTGCGTTATGGACTTATAATAAGCTCATTTCATAGTGTGTGAATTAGAGTATCCTACATATTAATCTCTACTTGTACAGTCTAATTTACATTGGTTGATTTCGTTATGAGTGGAATATTTAGTAAATTTGCATCATAGTTCAATGTTGACCTATAGTTGACCTCTGAACTTATATAGAGATAATTAAAGTGTTGATAACAAGGTAGCTTAGTGAATGGAGCGTCAGATTCCGGTTCTGAAGGTCGTGGGTTTGAGTCCCACCCGGGTCACGAAGGAAAGGAAGTCTCTTTGATTGAAAAATCAAGGGGGCTTTTTTAGTTTAGCCCCGATTATAAACGGATATTTACTGAACTAACCCTAACTTGATTTTGTTTTATAATCAAAAAGACAGAATGATAAGATTAAAAACAGAAGAGTATGTCAGTAATTTACAAATTTCTTTTTCCAATGAAGCCGGATGGAACGGCTATTTCATTACTATTGTTGGCGCTTCGTTTGCTTTTCGGTGGATTACTATTATCTCATGGGATGCAAAAGTGGACAAATTTCGATAGTATGTCGGCCTCATTTCCTGATCCGTTAGGTGTAGGGCATTCAATATCTTTGGGCCTTGCGATATTTGGGGAGCTTGCTTGTTCCATCGGTTTTATATTCGGGGCCCTTTATCGGCTTGCGATGATCCCCATGATTTTTACCATGGGAATGGCTTTTTTCGTCATCCATGGGAATGACCCATTTTCTTTGAAAGAGTTAGCATTCATTTATTTGGTGGTTTTTATCCTGATGTATATAACGGGACCCGGAAAATTCTCGTTAGATCGTCTGATAGCTGTTCCTCTGTCTCGAAAGCAGAAGTAAGCGTGAATGTGCGGTTGAGGATAAATAAAAAAGTCTGTTAATCATTAGATTAACAGACTCTATTTTCTGTGGGCGTTGACGGATTCGAACCGCCGACCCTCTGCTTGTAAGGCAGATGCTC